>Ga0307987_1000001_pt1 | contig 271782 bp, 251 predicted proteins | sample EllFjometagen181_FD_203157 | JGI IMG/M metagenome (GOLD analysis project Ga0307987, IMG submission 203157) | Marine microbial communities from Ellis Fjord, Antarctic Ocean - #181 | ecosystem: Environmental > Aquatic > Marine > Unclassified | place: Southern Ocean | collected 2014-10-08 | reverse complement strand
GTGTACTACGCTGGTTGGCTCGAAAGCAGTGTCTGGAGTACCGCCATTCTGATGGCGATGCCGTTGGTGACCTGCTCGAGCAGCATGCTTTTGGAGTAGCCGGGAGGCTGTATTCGGTCAGCTACATGGTTCGAAATTTCTATTTCACGGTTGATGGGTCCGGGATGCAACACCAAAAGATGTTTTCCGATTCTGTCGAGCCGTTCGTCTGTCAGCCCGTAATGCATTGAGTACTCCTCCAGAGAGGGGAGATAGGTGCCGCTGGCCCGTTCAAGCTGCAGCCGGAGGACAATGGCGGTATCGGCCCAGGCAATTGCTCGGTCAAGGTCGGTGAAGAGACGGACTCCGAGTTTTTCGGCATCCGGGGGGAGAAGCGTTACGGGGCTGCAGAGCCCCACTTCGGCGCCTAAGGCCAGCAGGCCGTATATATTTGAGCGGGCAACTCTGCTGTGGAGCACATCACCGATAATCGTAACCTTGAGTCCTTTGATTGAACCGAAGTGTTGCCGAAGGGTGAACATGTCGAGCAGAGCCTGGGTTGGATGTTCGTTTGAACCGTCGCCGGCGTTGATGACAGGTTTCGGGGTGATTCGGCTGATGAGGTTTGCGCTGCCCGATGAGGGGTGGCGCAGGACGAAAGCGTCAACTTGCATCGCCTCAAGGTTCTTTATTGTGTCGCTCAGGGTTTCGCCTTTGCTTACACTGCTTGATGCGGCGCTGAAGCCGAGGGTGCCGGCTCCGAGGTTTCGGGCGGCTATTTCAAAGGAGAATCGGGTCCGGGTTGAGTTCTCGAAAAAAACCAGCGCAATGCGCCTGTTCAGGAGCGTAGGGCTGAAGAGAGCCTTCCCGGAGGAGAGCGTCTGCTTGAACCCGGCTGCTGTATCAAGGAGTCCGGTGATGGAACTGGCACTGAGCTCGCTGAGTCCGGTGAGATGCTTCATTTCCTCCATAGGGATCGGCTGATTGTCTGGGGTCATTCGTTTTTAAATATACTGAACTTTTTTCTGTTCGGGAAAGAGGGACTTGCTGTTGGCTTCTTATCCTCCGGCGGTTTCCCAGTCAGCAAAAAGCTTTTCCAGTTTTGCAGAGAGCCCGTGGTACTCTTCAAGCACTTTGGCGGTCTCATTCTGGCTTTTTCTGTAGAAATCTTCCGTGGCCATGAGTGTTTCCATGCGCTCTTTTTCCTGCTCGAGGCGGTTGATCTCCTGTTCTATGGCGGCAATCTTTTTCGAGTCTTTATTTTTCTTTGCCTTTGCCTGGCCTGTCGGTTTTTTTGCCTCCGGTGCTTTTGCTGCTGCCGCTTTTGCTTTCAGCGCGGCTGCCTCAAGGCGCTTTTCCTCCTCATGCTCCTGTTCCGATTTTTCCAGATACTCGGCATAGGTGCCAAGATAGAGCTGCAGAGAGCCGTTTTTAATGGCAACCACTTTGTTGACGAGGCTATCGAGAAAATACCTGTCGTGGCTTACCAGAAGAAGAGTGCCGTCGTAGTTTTCCAGCGAGTCGATAAGCATCTCCTTCGAGCGCATGTCGAGATGGTTTGTCGGCTCATCCATGACCAGCAGATTGGAGGCCTGCAGGAGTATTCTTGCAAGCGCCACGCGGGATTTTTCGCCGCCCGAAAGCACCTTTATTTTTTTTTCAATGGCGTCTCCGCTGAAAAGGAAGCAGCCGAGGATGTCGCGCACTTTTTTCTGTGCCTCTGCCGTGGGTGCGGCATCAAGCATCTCTTTGTAGATGCTTTTGTCGGGGGCGAGGTTTTCAGTCTGGTGCTGCGCGAAGTAGTTGAGCGACACATTGTGGCCGACGGTGAGTTTTCCGTCAAACTCAATCTCATCGGCAAGAATTTTACAGAATGTGGTTTTTCCGGCACCGTTTGACCCTACGATGGCAATTCTGTCGCCCCGCATGATTTCCAGGTCAATGCCATCCAGAACTTGCTTGACTGTACCGTCCGGCAGGGGGTAACTTTTCCCTATGCCTTCAAGTCGCATGACCTCGCGCCCCGAAGGCTGTGCTTTGGGGAAACGGAAGGAGATGCGGGAGAGGTCCTCTTCGGGGCATTCGATTTCCTTCTCAAGCTTTTCCATCTGGCGCAGCCTGCTCTGGGCCTGCCGAGCTTTGGTTGCCTTGGCACGAAACCGGTTTACAAAGGTCTGCAGTTCGGCAATTTTCTTTTTGTCGTTCTGATACTTGCCCATCATCAGCTCAAACCGTTCCGCTTTGTCTATTTCATAGCGGGAGTAGTTACCCTTGTATTCGTCAATGCGCTGGAAGGAAATTTCAAGCGTTTTTGTGGTCAGTTTGTCAAGAAAAAACCTGTCGTGCGACACAATCATGTAGCTGTGTTCGTAATTCAGCAGGTAATTTTCGAGCCAGCGGAGTGAGTCTATGTCAAGGTGGTTGGTTGGTTCATCAAGCAGGAGCAGGGTGGGGTTCTGCAGGAGCAGTTTGGCTATGTGCAGACGCATCTGCCATCCGCCGGAAAATGATTTGACCTTTTTGTGGAAGTCGATTTCACTGAACCCGAGTCCGGCAAGCACCTTTTCCGCATCCGACTGCATACTATAGCCACCGAGATGGTCGAACTCATGCATGGCGTCGGAGTACCGTTCAATCAGGTCGTGGTATGCAGCGCTCTCATAGTCCTGTTCGGGAAGAGCCAGTTCGTGTTCCATCGAGGTGATTTTTCCCGAAAGCTCAAACAGGCGGGCATTGGCCTGCAGTGCATAATGGAGAGCTGTTTTTTCAAGGTCCCCCTCAAATGATATTTCCTGGGGCAGGTATCCGATGGTGGTTTCAGCCGATTTGATGAACTGCCCGTTGCTGATAAGTGCAGAATCGCTGCCGGTGCCGCTGATAAGGCGAAGCAGTGTGGACTTCCCTGTGCCGTTCAGCCCTACCAGACCAACATGGTCGGTGTCGCCAACGCGGAAAGATGTGTCGGAAAGGAGCTCTTTGGTGCCGACGCTGAGCGATAGGTTTCTGGCTTCAAACATGGTCAATCATTATTGTATAATAAATGCATCATCAGGTACTGCGGGATGAAGGTAGCAATTTTTCCCGAATGTTATTGACTTCCGGATGGCTGGACATTCATGACTGAGTGTATTTGTTTTGGCTGTAGGGTGCGGTTTTTTCGTGTTTCTTTGCGTGCTTTTTGCAGAGAGTGTGGTTCGGGTTTTGCTTATTGTAAGATCGTGGTGTTGTATGGTGGGAGGATTCTTTCGTGTTGGTCGTCAAACAGGTAAAATTTCTTATGAGAATTGTGGTGTTTGTGCTGCTGCTTGTTTGTGTTTTGTTGCCTTTTGCCTCTTTGCAGGCGGAGGAGGTGCTGAATTGGGAGCAGTGTGTTGTTGAGGCGAGAAGCAACCATCCTGATCTGCAGTCGGCAATTGCGTCCATCCGGGCGGCTGAGGAGGAACGGAAGATAGCCGGAGCCGGGCTTTTACCGTCGCTTTCCATTCAGGGCGGGGTGGTGGAAAGCGGCTATACGGGAAGCGGGGCGGGTTCGCCGGGCGCCCGCTATTCGTATGCTTTGTCTCTTGGTCAGCTGATTTATGATGGTGGTCGAAACTCTCGGCTCGCTGGTGCTGCGGGGGAGGGGATTAAAGAGGCCGAAAGCTCCAGTGAAGCGGTTTCTGCGGATGTTCGTTTCGCTCTGCGAGCGGCTTTTACGAGTCTTTTGAAAGCTCAGGACTATGTGACGCTGGCTGCCGACATCCAGGGCAGGCGTCAGCGCAATGTGCGCCTTATCGGCCTTCGCTACCGGGCAGGGCGGGAGCATATCGGTTCACTTCGCAAGGCGGAAGCTGATCTTGCTGATGCTGAGTTTGAGGTTTCAAGGGCTTCGCGCGGACTTGGTGTGTCCCGTTCCGCTCTTTCAACGGCGATGGGTTGCGGTAGCGGAAGTGCATCTCTTCGGGTACGGGGGTCATTCATTGCCTTGGAGCCTGATGCCCCGACGCCTGATTTTATGGCTCTTGCCGCCTCAAGTCCGCTTGTGCGGCGTCTGGAAGCGCGGACCCGTGCATCCGAATATGCGCTTGGTGCTGCCCGGAGCGCCTTTTCTCCCGAACTCTCCTTAAGCTCTTCCATTGGACGCAGTGCTGTGGATGACTGGAATCCTGATGAGTCGGAGTGGCGGGCGGGTCTTGATCTTGTTGTGCCGATTTATGAGGGAGGCAGCGGCCGTGCCGGTGTTGCGCGTGCCCGTGCGGTTGTGAGCCGGGAAGAGGCGGATTTGAAAAGTGGGTTGCACGGTATGCTTGATCTTCTGGAAGAGCGCTGGAAGCTCTATATGGACGCAAGGCAGTATGTGGCTGTGCGGAAAAAATTTCTTGAGGCTGCCGTTGAGCGGGCGGCTATAGCCAATGCACAGTATTCGAACGGGCTGATTTCGTTTGACGACTGGGTTATTATTGAAGACAGTCTGGTCAGTGCAAAAAAGGAGTTTCTCAATGCTGGGGCGAATCTGCTTGTCGCCGAGGCTCAATGGATACAGTCAAAAGGAGAAGGGCTTGATGGCATCGGGGAATAAGGTTGTGTGGGGAATATCGGCAGCGGCGGTTGCTGTCGGGGTGGCGCTGCTGTTTCTGTTTGCAGGGAAAAAGACTGCCGGAGAGCAGTACAGTGTGATTTCTCCCTTTAGGGGGACAATTGTTGAAAAGGTTTCGACAACTGGTGTTGTTGAGCCCAGAAACAGGCTGAAAATCCAGCCGGCCATAGCCGGAAGGGTGGAAGAGGTGATGGTTCAGGAGGGGGAAATGGTGGAAAAGGGCCGTGTGCTGGCGCTTCTCAGTTCAAGCGAACGGGCGGCGCTGCTAGATGTGGCAAAGCTTCAGGGAAAGGATGAACAGGCTTACTGGAAGGGTGTTTATCGTGAAACGGCTGTGTTTGCGCCGATTGATGGCCAGGTTATTGTGCGGAGCATTGAGCCGGGTCAGACCGTGAGCGCTTCCGACTCCCTTTTTGTGCTTTCAGACCGGTTGACTGTGAAGGCATTTGTGGATGAGACGGATATCGGTCGGGTGAAGAATGGCCAGAGAGCGTTGATAACCCTTGACGCTTATCCCGACATCAGGGTTGGTGGATGGGTATCGCATATTTATTATGAGTCGCATCTGCAGAACAATGTGTCAATCTATTTCGTAGATGTTGTTCCTGACAGCATCCCTTCGGTATACCGTTCCGGGATGAGTGCCAATATTGATATTGCGGTGAAGGAAACACTGCATGCGCTGCTCCTTCCTCAGGCGGCAGTGAAGGTTTCGGGAAAACGGTCCACGGTTATGCTCAAAGAGGCTGGGGACAGTGCTGAAGAGGGACGGAAAGTAAGGGTTATGACAGGCATGGCAGATGAAGATAACATTGAGATACTCAGCGGGATTTCCGACAGCGCCAGGGTGCTTATGCAGGACGCTTCGTTTGTTCTCCCTGCTGAAAAAGATGCAAGCAATCCATTCATGCCAAGGCGAAAGAAGAAAAAAGACTCATGACGCCGCTGCTTGAACTTGTTGATGTCCATCGCTCCTACAGGATAGGAGAGAGCACGGTGCACGCCCTTCGTGGTGTGTCGCTGAAGGTGCGTCGTGGCGAATTTGTAGCCATTATGGGCTCATCGGGGTCGGGTAAATCATCCCTTCTGCATATTCTTGGCCTGCTCGACAACCCTGACAGCGGCGAGTACCTGATGTTTGGTCGCAATGTGAATGCCCTCTCGGGAGATGAACAGGCCGGGCTTCGTAACCATGTAGCCGGATTCGTGTTCCAGCAGTTTCATCTGCTCAAGCGGATGACGGTTGTCGACAATGTGCGTCTTCCTCATATCTACAGTGGTGAACAAGGGGATTTCCGGCAGGAGGCGCTGAGCCGGCTTGAGGATGTTGGTCTCGGGCACCGGACCGATCACACGCCCAACCAGCTTTCGGGGGGCGAGCAGCAGCGGGTTGCCATTGCCCGCGCGCTCATCTGCGATCCCGGGATTATTTTTGCTGATGAGCCTACCGGAAACCTTGATTCTACGAACTCGGCAGAGATCATGAAGATTCTTCAGGGTCTACACCGCCAGGGACGGACCATTATCATGGTGACGCATGAGCATGACATTGCGGCGTATGCCGGGCGGGTCATTACCATGTGCGACGGTCTGGTGGTGAGTGATGAGCGGAGAGGAGGCGAGGAGGAGCTGCCTGTGCCTTCAGCGGATTATACAGTGGAAGGGGAGGCTATGCGATATGCTTCGCAAAAAATTTCTCTCTGGAAAAATGGCCGATTCCTTGGATTCATGCGACAGGCTTTTCAGGCGATTTTCGCCAATAAGGTCCGTTCTTTTCTTTCCGTGCTTGGTATTCTTGTTGGTGTTGCTTCGGTGATTGCCCTTATGGCGCTTGGCGAAGGGGCGAAGTTTGCCATGCAGGAGGAGCTTAAATCTATGGGCTCGAACCTACTCTCTGTCCGTGGAGGCTCTTCGAAAGTCATGGGCTCTGCTCGCGCTGCCGGCGCAATTGCCCCTTTTACCTTTGCTGATGTGAAAGATATTGCCGCTATGCGCCCCATGATCCGCAATGCGGCTGGTACGGTCAGCGGCAGTGCGAGGATAGTGTATGGCAATAAAAACTGGAGCACAAGTCTTGACGGGGTTGGTTATGAGTTTGGCGTCATGCGGGCGGCAGTTCCCTCAATCGGCAGGTGGTTTACGCTCGAGGAGATGCAGCGACGCGATAAAGTGGCCATTCTTGGCATGACGGTGGTCAAGGAGCTTTTTGGCAACACAAACCCTCTCGGGCGCACCGTGAAAATAAACCGGATAAATTTCAGGGTTATCGGTGTGGCTCCGCCCAAAGGTTTTTCGGGACCGATGGATGGGGACGATGTGGTGATGATTCCTGTGACAACCGCCATGTACCGTGTTCTGGGAAAAGATTACCTGAGCTATATCTATGTAGAGGTTCGCCATGCGGAGGAGATCACGAAAGCCAAAAAGGCCATCAGTGCGCTCATTATGAAAAATCACCGACTCAGAGAGGAGGATGAGGCGTTTTACATCCGGGATATGACGGAAATACAGGAGATGCTTTCCAGCACAACACAGACGATGAGTCTCCTGTTGGGCTCAATTGCGGCAATTTCACTGCTTGTTGGCGGAATAGGCATAATGAATATTATGCTGGTGTCTGTGACGGAGCGGACCAGAGAGATTGGTCTTCGCAAGGCAATTGGCGCACGGCGGGGAGACATTCTTCTGCAGTTTCTTGTGGAGTCGGTAGGCTTGACCCTCATCGGCGGCATTATGGGTGTGGTGAGCGGTATCGGTATTGCGTTTCTTCTCGCCTTTTTTGCTGGGTGGAGCGTGAAGACCTCGCTTCTTTCGGTGTTGTTTGCAACAGTCTTTTCAGCACTGATTGGTATTTCTTTTGGTCTCTGGCCTGCGAGGAAAGCTGCGGACCTCAAGCCTGTTGAGGCGCTCCGTTATGAATAGTGGACCTTTTTCTGCTCTCTGAATGAAAAAAATATTTTTTTGTGCAAGGTTCGGCAACAATGCTCGTCTTACTAATTGAACGCACCTGTGTGGTTGCAGATGAGTTCACCGAAAGGTAGTGTGATGTGTAGTTGGATTTCGGCAACCTGTCTGCTCTGTAGTTATGGTGAATCCATGATGATACTGACCTGAAACGATGAATGATGACTGTTAGGCGGGGTATGACTTGTTGTTGATTTGGACAGGCCTGTGGAGAAATCTGCCGGCCTGTTCTTTTTTTTTACATGATCTGGATACAAAAAAACACCCCGACTGTTATCGGGGTGTTTTTTTGTGTGCGATTTATGTCTGTCCTCTGAAGGGCCAGTCGGCTTCTCAGGCAGAGAGAGCTTCGGTTACCTTCTGAGCGGCGTCTTTCAGGCCGTCGGCTGCAATCAGGTTCAGTCCCGAATCGTCGAGCATTTTTTGTGCTATGTCGGCGTTTGTTCCCTCAAGCCGGACAATGACTGGCAGATTCAACCCGATTTTTTTTGCAGCTTCAATTATGCCGCCTGCAACTCTGTCGCATCGGACAATGCCGCCGAAAATGTTGACGAGAATGGCTTTGACATTCTTGTCGCTGAGAATGATTTTAAATCCTTCCTCAACAGTCTGGGGGCTTGCTCCACCGCCAACATCCAGAAAGTTTGCGGGTCTTCCACCTGCGAGCTGAATCATATCCATGGTGCCCATGGCCAAGCCGGCACCGTTCACCATGCAGCCGACATTACCGTCAAGTCGGACATAGTTGAGGTTTGATTTTGACGCTTCCACTTCAAAGGGATCCTCTTCGCTGATGTCGCGGAGTTCAAGGAAATCCTTGTGGCGGTAAAGGGCGTTGGAGTCGAAATTGATTTTGGCATCAAGCGCAAGGACACGGCCCTCTTTGGTGACAACAAGTGGGTTGATTTCAGCCAGTGCTGCATCAATGGAGGTGTAAGCCTTGTAGAGGGCGCCAATAAAGCTGACGGCATTGCGGAACTGCTCGCCTTCAAGGCCGAGGAAGAATGCGGCCTGACGGGCCTGAAATCCCTGAAGTCCGAAGAGCGGGTCAACCTGGATTTTCAGCAGCCTTTCGGGGGTCTCTTCAGCAACCTTTTCAATTTCCATGCCCCCCTCGGTAGAGATCATCAACACATTCTGTGATGTGGCGCGGTCGAGGGTAATGCCGACATAAAATTCTCTGTCAATATTCATTCCCTCTTCAACAAGAAGCCGTCGCACCTCTTTGCCTTCAGGGCCGGTCTGGTGGGTTACGAGGGTGGTGCCGATCATCTGGCTGGCAATGTCATAAGCCTCTTCGGGCGACTTTGCGAGTTTCACTCCGCCTGCTTTGCCTCTTCCGCCTGCGTGAATCTGGGCTTTGACAACAACAACGGGACTGCTCTGTTCTTCAAAAAGCTGTTCGGCTGCCTGCTTTGCCTCTTCAGCTGAATAGGCGACGATTCCTTTCGGAACGGCTACCCCGAATTTTCTCAGGATATCCTTGCCTTGATATTCATGAATGTTCATATTGGTTCCGGTCTTGGGTTACTGGCGGCCTTTTATGCGCAACAGGGAGGGATGATTGAAATTTGCGCATAAACTGTAGTATAGTGAAATAAACCCTTACGGTGAAATATTGGATGCTCCTCAAAGCACTTTCCCCCTTCTCTTTTTTCCTCTGAGGGCCTCCGTCAACAGGAATGTGCGGTCTCAGAAAGCGTGCTTCCATAACAGACAGAATGATGGATTTCAGTTATTGTATGGAACTGGCGTTCCGGGAGGCGCTCAAGGCTTTTGAGAGCAGGGAGGTTCCTGTTGGGGCAGTTGTTGTTGATGGCAGCGGCCATGTGGTTGGCAAAGGGTACAATCAGGTTGAGGCGCTGTGTGATTCCACGGCCCATGCGGAGATGATTGCCCTGACTTCCGCCATGGCAACACTTGGAAACAAATACCTGCAGGACTGCACCCTAGCGGTTACTATGGAGCCTTGCCCGATGTGTGCGGGTGCCATAGTGAATGCGAAGGTTGGCCGTGTTGTGTTTGGTGCTTATGACCCAAAGATGGGGGCCTCGGGTTCAGTGCTGAATGTTACTGGGTGCAGACCGCTGAACCATCAGCCGGAAGTGTTCGGAGGTATAATGGAGGGGCGTTGCCAGGGGCTTCTTCAGGACTTTTTTAAAGAGCTTCGGAAAAAGGGCTAACTGTTTTCCCTCATGATGTGCTTGATGGAGCTGGCAAGGTGCGAGACGATATCCTGCGCAATGCCGCTGCCGGCAGACGGGGTTGATACTGTATCAAGGCTTTCAATCCCTGCTTTTTTGACGGAATTGCTGATGGTCAGTGAAAGTATCGGATTGCATTCGTGGACAATTTCCTTCAGCATGAATGCGGCTTCAAAGGTACTTTGCTGAACAATCTCCCTGTGATCTTCCTCTGACATTATCTGGCATCGGCGGGCTGTTATGATGCCCGCAAGGCATGTGAGGTATGCGTTGGTTGCACCAGCCATAAAGAGGTTAAGGAACAGTGGGGCCAGAAGATTTCCTGCAGGCAGCAGCGAGGAGAGCGTGTTGCTGAATGCGGACTGTATGATTGGCTTGATATGGGTGGGGATTTCCTCTTTCCGGAAATCAGACAGGGGCATCAGCCGATAGACGCCAAGAATCACCGAGCTGAACTCCCTCAGGTTCTGGTTTCTATGGTGCATACCATAAATGCGCCATGTCAGCTTGAGCATGTTGAGGGTTGAGGTGGTGGTGCCGTATGATGTGTTCTGGGCAAAAGCGCCGACAAAAAAGTTTTTTGTGGCAATCTCCTTGGTTGCAGCAAGAGCGTCAACTTCAAGAAATTTCAGGTTGGTTTTGACCCACCGTAGGTCTTTCTGTTTTGCATTGGTCTCGGGGTGCATAGGGTGTGCCGGCATACGCTCTGCAAAATGGCGGGCATACTTTTCCATCGCGCCTGAGCTGTCATTTTCTGGCAGGGATGGTCGGCGGGGCATTCTGAACAGTTGGTATGCGCTGAGGAAAAGAGTGAGAAACGAAGCGGCGGCAAGCGTCAGGAATGCTGTTCCTGCATAGGGGTGTAGCGTTGTGAGCTGGTTTGCCGCTGTAGTGAGCTGGTTGAATGTAAAGACTGCTGTGAGCAGCAGTGCCGCACCCAGAAAGGCCAGAAGAAATGTTATGGTTTTCTTTTTCATGCCGCCGTCCCTCTGCCGAAGTTGTATTGAGCCGGAAAAACCTTCTCCTGCATTACTTCATGCAAGGTAAGAATTTCTCCGGGGAAAAAATCTTCAGGCGCCCGTTTCGGGTTTAGGCAGTTTTATGGAATGGTTGGTGCTGTGTTGATAGTCAGTAAAGATGTCTTCAGCTGAAGGGATTTGCCAGCTGCCGTCGGGGAGGCGGTTTGTCGTCTCTTTGAGGCGATATGTGGTGTGGCCGCAGGTCCAGCAGTCGTATTTTGCCATGCCGGTGCAGAGGCATGTTTTTTCCTCGACGACGAGCGGTTCTCCCGGTTTCCTGTTGGCAAGCGCTTTGTAGTAGGCGTCGATGTATGTGCATTTCCCGCCGTTTTCTAGCAGGTAGCCCATCCCCTCGCAGTTTGGTTTAATTGCGTATCGAAGTGTTGGCGACTGGCGGAGCATGCGCATCGGGTAGCCTGTGGTTGAGGCCATATTGATGACAATGTCCTCTTCCTTTGCGTTCAGATAATGCTGTTTGACAGCCGCTGGCAGGCCGGCCTCTTTGGATATGGCAAAGCGGGTGGCTACCTGAACGGCTCCGGCTCCTTCATTCAGGTACTCTGCGGCATCTGTTCCGGTGAAAATACCGCCTGCAGGAATGACGGGAATGTTGAGATCTTCTTTTTTCAGGAAGGCAAGCACCTCAGTAAAGATGGTATGGAGGTCGAAGGTATGCCAGTCGTCCGGACCGAATCCGAGATGGCCTCCTGCAAGCGGTCCTTCAACAATAATGTAGTCCGGCAGGCGGTTCAAGCGGACAGTCCGCTTGAGGAAAATGGAGAGCGCTCTGACAGAGGAGATGATGATGCCGATTTTGACATCATTGAAGCGGGGATGGTCCTGAATCAGGTCGAGAGTTCTGAGGTTCAGTCCTGCTGCAAGCGTGAGGCCGTCAATGCCGGCGTCCATGGCAGATGCTAGGCGGACTTTGAGGGTTTCGGAGGCGCTGTTCATTGTCAGCTTCTCCATGCAGTTCAGAAAAATCGCCCCGTTGCCTGTTTTCTGGGACACAGTGTGTTCTACATACTTTTTTTGCGCGGCGGCTACCTCTTCAAGGTCGAAGAGAACTTTGGACTTGTCGGGGTTGTCGGCGAATTCGGCATACTTTTTTCTTTTTCGGCTGACGAAGGAGGTGTTGAAAATCCTGTCGCAGATATAGCCGTTTTCAGCGTCGGAAATATGGCCGATTCCTCCGAGTTTTTCAGCCGCAAGGGCAAGTTCGGTTGTTGATATGTTGACCCCCATTCCTCCGATGATGATGGGAACATATTCCTTTCCGCCCAGTGTCAGCCTGAAATTATCTACCTTCATGGTCCTTTGTTAATAATCAGATATTAGAGCAGTTGCCGGCCGCTTTACTCCTTGAGAGATTGGGGGGCTGACTCGTGCGCTCCGTTTACCCGCCGTCAAAAATTATTTAAGATATCATATTTTGCGCTATAAATCTATAGCCAATTCTGAGAAAAACCCATTGCAGGAGCGGTCTTTAGTATTCTGTGGCTGCTGTTGGCCTCAATTAATATCATGTTTGAGAAAAGGTGGGGAGAATAGTAAATTAGTGGCTTGTCAAATAGGGCTCAAGCGGATTTTCTGCACTTTGAAAACATCCTGAATTTAGGGGACATTATGATCAAACTGGTACTGTTGCGGCATGGTGAAAGTCAGTGGAACCTTGACAACCGGTTTACTGGATGGTACGATATTGATTTGACCGACAAGGGCCGCCGTGATGCTTCCAATGCCGGAAAGCTGCTTTCCGATGCGGGTTTTGCGTTTGATGTAGCGTATGTTTCGGTGCTGAAGCGGGCCATCAGGACTCTCTGGAATGTACTGGACGAGATGAATCTGATGTGGATTCCCGTTATCAGGAGCTGGAGGCTCAATGAACGCCATTACGGCGCACTTCAGGGTCTCAACAAAGCCGAAACGGCACAGAAATATGGTGACGAGCAGGTTCTTGTGTGGCGAAGAAGTTATGACACCCCTCCTCCCGCACTGGAGCGCACCGATGAACGGTGGCCGGGTTCTGACCGTCGCTATGCTGGACTTGGCGCCGATGAGGTTCCCCTTACTGAGTGTTTGAAGGATACCGTTGCGCGCTTTCTACCGTTCTGGCATGAGGCCATCGCTCCCGAAATCAGCAAAGGCCGCAATGTTCTTATTGTAGCCCATGGAAACTCACTTCGTGCCCTGGTTAAATACCTTGATGGTATTTCCGAAGAGGATATCGTCGGGCTGAATATTCCGACAGGTATTCCTCTTGTTTATGAGCTTGACGATAACCTGAAGCCGCTGAAAAGCTATTATCTTGGAGACCAGGATGAGCTGAAAAAAGCCGTTGACGCGGTGGCTGGACAGGGAAAAGCCTAAAGGAGGAGCGGGGCTTACCAAGAATGTTTTGCTGAATCGCCTTATATTCCGCACTTTGGGTTCCCAATTGCCTTTTTTTTGAATCTTCCAGAAAAGTTGTGCCTGAAAAATATGAATGTTACTTCCAACACCGGGCTTTATGATCCGCAGTTTGAGCATGATGCCTGCGGCGTAGGGTTTGTTGCCAATATAAAGGGGGTCCGGTCTCATGCCATTATAGAGCAGGGACTGCAGATCAATGAAAATCTCAAGCATCGCGGAGCATGCGGCTGTGAAAAAAATACCGGAGATGGTGCGGGTATCCTTATTCAGGTTCCCGACCGTTTTCTCCGCAGGGTATGCAGTGAGAGGGACATCGAACTTCCCGAAGCCGGCCGGTATGGTGTTGGCATGGTGTTTCTTCCCCCCGATATTTCACAGCGCCGTGCCATAGAGGATATATGCCGTCTGATGATTGAAGCGGAAGGGCAGAAGTGCCTCGGGTTCAGGAAGGTTCCTACCGACAACTCCACTATCGGCCAGACGGCCCGTTCGGAAGAGCCGGTTGTCAAGCAGCTTTTTGTTGGATGGGGAGAAGAGATTACTTCTGAGCTGGAGTTTGAGCGGAAGCTCTATATCATCAGGCGCCGTATCACCAAGCGGGTCAAGTATACGGCCGCTCTTCTCGGAAGCAATTATTTCTATGTCAGCAGCCTGTCGGCCAGGACCATGGTTTACAAGGGAATGCTCCTGCCCGAGCAGGTAGGCGATTATTATCCGGAGCTGCACGATCCGGACATGGAGAGCGCCATTGCCATGGTGCACTCCCGTTTCAGTACCAACACATTCCCGAGCTGGGACAGGGCCCACCCCTACCGTTTCCTCAGCCATAACGGAGAGATCAATACTCTCAAAGGCAATGTCAACTGGATGAAGGCCCGTGAAAAGAATGTGAGTTCCGTAGTGTTCGGGGACGCCATTGAAGATATCAAGCCGGTTATTCTTGAGGATGGCAGTGATTCTGCTATTCTTGACAATGCGTTTGAGTTTCTGGTTCTTTCGGGCCGCTCGCTTGCCCATGCAGCAATGATGATTATCCCCGAGCCTTGGGGCAAGAACAAGTTCATGTCGCCTGAAAAGAAGGCGTTTTATGAGTACCACAGCTGCCTGATGGAGCCCTGGGACGGCCCGGCATCGGTAGTGTTTACCGACGGTGTGCAGATCGGCGCCATGCTCGACCGTAACGGCCTGCGGCCCTCTCGCTACTATATCACCACGGACGACCTTGTCATTATGGCGTCTGAAGTTGGCGTGCTGGATATTGAGCCTGAACGGATTCTTCGCAAAGACCGCCTGCAGCCGGGAAAGATGTTCCTGGTTGACACTGCCGAGGGACGCATTATTTCCGACGAGGAGATTAAGGACGGCATTGCCTCAGAGAAGCCCTACGGAGAATGGATTTCCCGCAATGTGATTGATATCGAGTCTTTGGCGGACCATCCGCAGCTGAAGAATCCGGACGAGGATAAATACAGTCTCACTGCCCGCCAGAAGGTTTTTGGCTACAGCCGTGAGGATATAACGATGCAGATTGTCCCGATGAGCGAAAAGGGCGTTGAGATGGTCGGCTCAATGGGTAACGATACCCCTCTGGCGGCACTCTCCAACAAGCCGAAGCTTCTGTATGATTATTTCAAGCAGCTCTTTGCCCAGGTGACCAATCCTCCCATAGATTCATTGCGGGAAGAGATTGTTACCTCTACTTCAGTTATGCTTGGCACTGAAGGGAACCTTCTGGAAGCCCATGAGGTCAACTGCCGTCGCATTAAGCTTCCTCACCCCATTCTGACCAATCAGGATCTGGAAAAAATCCGTGGCATTGACCGTCCCGGTTTCAGAGCGGTTACCATCCCCATTTTTTATGATGTAGCGAAGGGTGGCCGCGGCATTGAATCGGCCATGCAGGACATATATCGTCAGTCGGAGCAGGCTGCACAGGTTGGCGTGAACATCATCATCCTTTCCGATAAAGGTGAGATTGACAGCAACCGCGCGCCGATTCCGGCTCTCTTGGCTGTTGCAGGACTGCACAATTTCCTCATCAATGCGGGCATTCGTACCCAGATAGGTCTTATCCTTGAGTCCGCAGAGCCTCGTGCAGTGCACCATTTTGCCATGCTTATCGGCTATGGCGTTGGTGCCGTCAACCCCTATATGGCGTTTGAGACCATCCGTTCGCTTGTTTCGGACGGACATATTCGCTTTGATGAAAAAACCGCGATAAAGAACTATGTAAAGGCCGCGGTGAAGGGTGTGGTGAAAACCATGGCGAAAATGGGTATTTCCACTGTTCAGAGTTACCGCGGGGCGCAGATATTTGAGGCAGTGGGCCTGAACTCGCAGCTTGTTGATTCCTACTTTACCCGCACACCCAGCCGTATTGAGGGTATAGGCCTTGCGACGGTTGCCGAAGAGGTCCGTAAACGCCATGAATCAGTATTTCCCGCTACCGGGAACAAGGTTGACCGCGGCCTCGATGCTGGTGGCGACCGCAAGTGGCGCCATAACGGCGAGTATCACCTGTTAAGCCCGGAGGCGATCCATTTTCTTCAGCACTCCTGCCGTACCGGCAACTATGAGCTGTTTGAGAAATATGAGAACCTTATTGATGACCAGAGCCGGCATTTCTGTACCATTCGCGGCTTGATGGATATCCGTTTTTCCGGTGAGCCGATTCCTCTTGACGAGGTGGAGCCGGCCGAAGCAATCATGAAGCGCTTCAAGACAGGAGCCATGTCCTATGGTTCCATCAGTCAGGAGGCTCATGAAACCCTTGCAATTGCCATGAACAGAATTGGCGGCAAGAGCAATACCGGAGAGGGCGGTGAAGATTCTGCCCGTTTCAAAAAAGATGCAAACGGTGATTCCAGAAAGTCGGCAATCAAGCAGGTAGCCTCCGGACGGTTTGGCGTCACCAGCGAGTATCTTGCCAATGCTGTTGAAATTCAGATTAAAATGGCGCAGGGAGCCAAACCCGGCGAGGGTGGTCAGCTGCCTGGAATGAAAGTGTATCCGTGGGTTGCAAAGGTTCGCCATTCAACCCCGGGAGTTGGCCTGATTTCGCCTCCGCCGCATCATGATATCTATTCCATTGAGGATCTTGCACAGCTCATTCACGACCTGAAAAACGCAAATCCTTCGGCACGCATTAATGTGAAGCTGGTTTCCACCGTTGGCGTTGGTACCATTGCCGCGGGTGTTGCCAAGGCGCATGCCGATGTGGTTCTTGTCAGCGGCCATGACGGTGGAACCGGAGCCTCTCCCGTTTCAAGCATCATGCATGCCGGCATGCCCTGGGAGCTTGGCCTTGCCGAGACGCACCAGACCCTGATGCTCAACAACCTGCGGAGCCGTATTGTGGTTGAGGCGGACGGTCAGATGAAAACGGCGCGTGATATTGTTATTGCTGCATTGCTCGGTGCTGAAGAGTTCGGTTTTGCCACAACTACTCTGGTGGTGATGGGATGCATTATGATGCGTGCCTGTCAGGACGATTCCTGCCCCGTTGGTATTGCGACCCAGAATCCAAAACTCAGAAAGAATTTCAAGGGCAAGGCGGAACATGTTGAAACCTTTATGCGCTTTCTTGCCGAGGGTGTGCGAAGCTACATGGCCCGTCTCGGCGTGAGGAGCCTCAACGAGCTGGTTGGCCGTTCCGAACTGCTTGGCATGAAGAAAAATGTTGACCACTGGAAAGCGCACGGAATAGATCTATCCAAGATTCTCTACCAGATGGATCTTCCCGACGAGGGGACCCGCTACTGCAGCATGGCTCAGGAGCATGCGCTTGAGGAGAGCCTTGACAGCACGACTCTTCTTGCTATCTGCGAGCCCGCAATCAAGAGGGGCGAGAAGGTTGTCAGCCGTCTTCCAATCCGAAACACCAACCGTGTGGTCGGTACCATTGTTGGCTATGAGGTCACCAAGGCCTATGGAGCCGCGGGGCTGCCTGACGATACAATACATCTTTCCTTTACCGGTTCGGCCGGACAGAGTTTCGGCGCATTCATTCCGAAAGGGATGACGCTTGAGCTTGAGGGTGATGCCAATGACTATGTGGGCAAGGGGCTTTCGGGAGGGCGCATTGTCGCCTATCCATCAAAAGCCTCTTCCTTCATGCCGGAAGAGAACATTATTATCGGAAATGTGGGTTTTTACGGTGCCACTTCCGGTGAGGCCTTTATCAGGGGTATGGCCGGTGAAAGATTCTGTGTCCGCAACAGTGGCCTGACGGCTGTGGTTGAGGCCATTGGCGACCATGGCTGTGAATATATGACCGGGGGTACCGTCATCATTCTTGGTAAAACAGGCAGAAACTTTGGTGCTGGCATGTCAGGCGGTTCGGCATATGTGTACGATGCAGACGGTTCGTTTGCCGAGCACTGCAATCCCGATATGGTTGGGATTTATCCTGTTGATGACCCGGCTGAATGCGCCATGCTGCTCTCCTGGATAGAGAAGCATGTGGCCACTACCGGCAGCGCTCTCGGCAAACGCATTGCAGATGATTTTGAGGCTCAATGCCCCAGATTCGTCAAGGTTATGCCGCATGACTACCGCCGCGCCCTTGAGGCCATGCAGGAGGTTGAGGCCACGGGCATTACCGGTGATGAGGCTGTGATGGCAGCATTCGAGAAAAATGTTCATGACCCGTCGAGGGTGTCAGGAAATTAAACCACTGGAGCCGGGCGGTTGCTCCGGACACGAAAAGACTAAATTATTGCTATGGGCAAAGTGAAGGGTTTTATGGAGTTTCAGAGGGAGTTGCCTGCTGACAGGGCTCCTCTGGAGAGAATAAAAGACTGGAAAGAGTTTCATTTGGAGATGCCAAGTGAGGCGCTGCAGAGCCAGGGAGCTCGCTGCATGGACTGTGGTACTCCGTTCTGCCATACAGGAATAATGCTCGGCGGCATGACTACCGGCTGTCCCATTCATAACCTGATCCCCGAGTGGAACGATGATGTTTACCGCGGATTTTGGCGCGAGGCATACGACCGGTTGATGAAAACCAACAATTTCCCTGAATTTACCGGACGGGTATGCCCAGCTCCCTGCGAGGGGTCATGTGTGCTCGCCATTATTGAGCCGTCGGTCACCATAAAAAATATTGAATGCTCCATAATTGAGCATGCCTTCAGAGAGGGCTTTGTTGTCCCTAAAAAAATTGTGCGCCGGACAGGCAAGCGAGTTGCTGTTGTTGGTTCCGGGCCTGCAGGGTTGGCCTGCGCCGACCAGTTGAACAAGGCCGGTCACAATGTGATGGTTTTTGAGCGCGATGATCGGTGCGGTGGGCTTCTGATGTATGGCATTCCCAACATGAAGCTCGACAAGCAGGCCGTTGTTCAGCGCCGGATTGACATTATGGAAGAGGAAGGGGTTGAGTTCATGACGAATACCGAAGTTGGCGTCAGCTACCCTTCTGAAAAGCTTCTTGAGGATTTTGACGCTGCGGTGCTCTGCACTGGCTCAACCGTGCCCCGTGACCTTGATGCCGAAGGGCGCAGGGAGAGTGGCGGCATTCATTTTGCAATGGATTTTCTCCGTTCCTCCACCAAAGCGCTTCTTGGCACAACACAGCCGGCTCTTTCAGCCGAGGGAAAAAATGTGGTGGTCATCGGCGGCGGCGACACAGGAACCGACTGTGTGGCAACCTCACTGCGCCAGGGATGCCAAAGCGTTGTGCAGCTTGAAATTATGCCGAAACCCGCGCTGGAGCGGACGGAAGACAACCCCTGGCCCCAGTGGCCGAAAACCTTCAAGGTTGATTACGGGCAGGAAGAGGCCGCCGTACTGCAGGGTGAAGACCCGAGGCGTTACTCCATGATGACAAGAAAGTTCATTGCCGATGAAAGCGGCAATCTTAAAGCTCTCCAGGTTTCAAAAGTTGAATGGGTCAAGAAGGACGGCCGCTTCATTCCTCAGCCTGTAGCCGGTTCCGAAGAGATTATTCCTGCCGAGCTGGCTCTGCTTGCCATGGGCTTTACCGGTCCGGAAGCGGCTCTCGGGGAACAGCTTGGCGTAGCCTGCGACGAGCGTTCAAACATAAAGGCGTCTGAAGATCAGTACCTTACAAGCCGCGCACAAGTGTTTGCGGCCGGTGATGCTCGGCGCGGCCAGAGTCTTGTGGTTTGGGCAATTCAGGAGGGTCGTGGAGCCGCACGCGAGTGCGATCGTTTTCTTATGGGAGAAACTTCGCTGCCCTAAACGATCTGGGGATTCCAGCAGTTATACAGAAAGAGGGGAGACGGGGGAAACAGTAACTAGCCAGAGGCTTATTTATGGAACAGGAAAAACTAAGAGAACAGCTTGAAGCGCTTCACCACGAGCTTGAAGCGGTAGATTGTGTTGACGATACGACATCCCGAATTCTCTCCACCCTTCGTGATGATATTCGCAACATCAGTGAAAAGCAGGTTGGATGCCCAACGGTTGAAGACGAGCCTCTTATGGAGAGGATGAGTGACGCGGTCGGGCACTTTGAGTCCGACCATCCCAAACTCAGCATGACCATTAAACATCTGCTTGACAGCCTCGCCAATATGGGGCTGTGAGCACAGTAAGTTTTCAATAATCAGTTGACGCATAAGAATCAGATATAGATGACAAGAGAAAAAGTACCGGCAAAAGGAAAGGCAAGAACGACCGGTGGCCCCGGCGAACCTGTTTACTGCTCTTTCTGCGGAAGAAGTTCACAGGAAGTGGAGAGTATGGTTGCCGGCCCCAATGCTTTCATTTGCGACCGTTGCATACGGACCTCACATGATATTCTCCGTAAAGAGCTCAGCGCAATCCAGCATCCCGAGCCCGTATCAGATCAGCCTTTCCTCCTGAAGCTTGTCAGCCCGAAAGCACTCATGGAGTCGCTAGATCAGTATGTGGTCGGTCAGCAGCGAGCCAAAAAAGCGCTTGCCGTGGCTGTATACAACCATTACAAAAGGATTGATTCGCAGGAATGGCAGCACGACGATGACGAGGTGGTTATTGAAAAGAGCAACATTATGCTCATCGGCCCCACCGGTACAGGAAAAACACTGCTTGCCCAGACACTTGCTAATCTGCTTGAAGTTCCTTTTTCCATTGTTGATGCAACCTCCCTTACCGAGGCAGGCTATGTGGGAGATGATGTTGAAACCATTCTCGCCCGACTGCTTCACGCCTCCGACTTCAATCTTGAAAGGGCTGAACGGGGCATTATTTATGTTGATGAAATTGACAAGATCGCCCGAAAATCCGCCAATGTTTCCATTACACGCGATGTGTCGGGAGAGGGTGTTCAGCAGGCACTCCTGAAAATTCTTGAAGGTGCCGTTGTCGGTGTCCCTCCCAAAGGAGGACGGAAACATCCCGAGCAGCAGCTCATCAACATCAACACCAAAAACATCCTCTTTATCTGTGGAGGCGCTTTTGAAGGGCTCGACCGTCTTATAGCACGCCGTATGTCAAAATCATCAATGGGATTCGGCTCCGGTGTTACAGACAAAAAGGCGGGATATGATCCGGGCATACTCAAATTTGTGATGCAGGACGACCTGCACGAATATGGTTTGATTCCTGAATTCATCGGCCGTCTTCCTGTGTTGTCATCACTTGACCCTCTCGATGAAGAGGCCCTGCGCAGCATTCTCGTTGAGCCGAAAAACGCGCTTGTCAAGCAGTACGCCAAGCTGTTTGAAATGGATGGTGTTGAGCTTGAGTTTACTCCCGAAGCGCTCGACAGGGTTGTTGCCATAGCTCTTGAACGGGGTACCGGTGCCCGTGCACTGCGTTCCGCACTTGAAAATGTGATGATTGACATTATGTTTGAACTCCCCTCAATGAAAGGAGTTGAAAAATGCACCATTACCGCAGAGGTCATTGACGGCACTGGAGCTCCAACCTACCTCTCGGTTGATGGGAAGAAGAAAAAAACTGCATAAAAGAACAGTGCGAACCCGTTTCGCTTTGCAAGTTTATGCGGTGTGTCCTATATTGACAGCCGTTCACTTAGGAAGGGCGATTAGCTCAGTTGGTTAGAGCGCTACATTGACACTGTAGAGGTCAGAAGTTCGAATCTTCTATCGCCCACACACATCTTAAAGCCCTGTAAGATAATGTCTTACAGGGCTTTTTCTTTTCCTCAAAAGCTCATCGTATTACTTCGTAGTTATCGTTTTTGATCGTTGTTTCGTCTTTTTTATATTCTTTTTGTTACGCCATTGCCACGCGAACATGTACCTCTAACCTCATGGGGGCTATTATGAGACTTGTTTTAAGACATCAGCAGCCCGGTTGCCACTCATTCTATCTTGAGATTTATCATAATGAGAAGCGCTCATATGAGCCTCTGGACATCGTTGCAGATCCAAAAGACAAGGCTAATTAGGACTTGCTGAATAACGGCTAAATAATTTCATTATAATGAATTAAGCGGTATCTTTCGTATCTTACATGCAAGGAAATCCCTGAAAACGCCCTAAAAACTTTGCATCTCGAAACCGCCGATTCATGTACCAGCCGAAGTTTTAGCAGCTCGCCTTTGAGAATTTCCATCTGCCGTTTGGCGGCAAACTCGATCCAGGAAACCGGTGGGTAAAACTGGCTGATGTGATTCCGTGGCATGTTGCCGAGAAGATGTATGCCAAGAACTTTCCCTCGAAAAGAGGAGCTCCGGCACTGACGGTACGCATGGCGCATGGCCCATGGCGCTGGGAGCGCTGATCATCAAGGAAAAGCTTGGTCTTTCGGATATGGAGACGGTCGAGCAGATTAAGGAAGGCTCGTATCTCCAGTATTTCATCGACCTTGAATCGTTCCAATATGAAGCGCCCTTCGATGCCTCGATGCTGACCCATTTCCGCAAGCGCTTGAAGCATGCCGATTTGACTGCGTTGCAGGAGGAACTCCTGCAACGCCATCTGGAAGAGGATCGCAGGAAGGCAAAGGGCAAGGAACAGGATGATGATGATGCGGACGGTGGTTCCACCAACAAGGGGAAACTCATCGTTGATGCGACATGTGCACCAGCCGACATCGCCTATCCGACCGATATCGGGCTGCTCAACGAAGCACGAGAGAAGACTGAGAAGATCATCGACGAACTGTGCGCCATGCATCCTGAAGGCATAAACAGACCGAGAACATACCATCGGACAGCAAGGAAAGATTTCCTTGCTGTCGGCATGAAGCTTTCAATCAGCGTTGTCGACGACCTAAGCATGCCGGAACGGATGAGCTGGAACGCCTACAACGAGGGTTGTGACCTGGTGCGCGACATCGGTCGTTACCGTGAGCGATACGGTCACTACCCTGAATCAGGGCATGCCGACAAGATCTACCGAACATTGGCCAACAGGATGTGGTGCAAGGATCGCGGTATACGCTTGAGCGGCGTACCGCTAGAACGCCCGCCCAAGGACATTGAGAAGAACCGGGCCCGGCGTCGGCAGATCAGAGAAGACGAAGGAATCCGCAACGCCGTCAAAGGCAAGTTCAGTCAGGCAAAACGCTGGTACGGGCTGGGCCGGGTGATGGCAAGGCTGGTCGAGAGTAGCCTGAGCGTAGTGTCCATCACCTTCCTGGTGATGAACTTGGACCGGCTGCTCGCCTCTCCTATTTTGCGCCTGTTTGCACGGCTCCTTTCGGAGCTGGGCGTGAGTGAAAATGTGTTATTGTGGCCATCATCCCGAGCGGCGATTGAGTGCCGCTGGGCGATGGCTTGAATTTTTCAGTAGACCCTAAGTACTCTTAATTATAACGGGACCGCTGATATGAAAACCGGCAATCGCGACGATAGGCTTCCGGGAGTTAGTTGCAATATTGTCAACAACGAGTACGGCAACATCTTTGTTGCTGGGTATATCATTTTTGTACAGGGTGTTATGGACGCCCGGCTGGATCTAGGTGTCGTCGCCGATGCTTAAGTCGGTGGGGTTGCCCTCAGCGATTAGCTGTCGCATGATGGGGACGCGGTTGTGTCGATTGGCAAAGGTGGTCCATTAGCCCGAGAAGCAGCTGTAGAATTAATTCTTAAACCATTCTATAATAATGCCTTGCGATTTCTGTGCGAGGTTGTGGGGTATTCATGGAGTCAAATTGGCTTTGTGGCATTATGACGCATTATCTTGAGCAGGCAGTCTTGTCTCTCAGAGGCCCTTTGTTTTTATTGCCAGGTTGCTTTATATTTTAAAGTATTTGTGCTGTCCAGGAGTTCCGGGCGGTAGCAGTACTCCCCTGTTTGTAGTCTCTTTTTAATCCCCCTTTAGTAGTCCCCCAGTTGTTCCTGTGATAGCCGGTAATCAGAACGCGTGACGCACCAAGAAAGAGAACCCCGCCCTTTCCCGTCATCTTTGCATCAATTGACTTGATCAATATTGATGGCGATTGTTGCCGGAATACTTTGATGTGAATGTACTTCAACACACGCAGCGAAGGAGGTGATATCAAATAGTGGACACAGTCCTGCCGAAGACAGGAAAAAGGCAGTGAAATGCAATGCTTGTAAAATGCTTGTAAGCCAAACACTCAAAGGAGATTTACAGTGCCAGTACTCTGTGATTTCATTCAGATTGTGGGGGATACTCCGGTCACCATTGGCGACTCACAGGCGGTGTGGGAAGCAAACTTCAACACCGGGGGCCGTTACTCATCAGGGACCGCATTTCTGATTTTCAACATTCGTGGGTTGACTTACACGAACAAGAATGTCAATGTGAAGATCAACAACAAAAACATCGGCCAGATTGCCCGTTATGGAGGATTGAGCAACGAAGAGAGGAATAATATTGCGGGCTTCTGGTATACACAGATGATTGCGATGAACGGATCGACTCTCAACGACGGAAAGAACGAGATTCAGATTGAGGCGGTTGGTTTCCCTGGTTCAGACAACGCCAACAAGTTTGATGATTTTCAGCTCAAGGATGTGATGTGCTTCTTCCATCAATCTGCGTAGAAGGCCAGGAGTTTCGGTTGCTTCCTGGCAACTTTTTAGAGAGGGGCTTGGCGTTGCGCTTTGCTCCGCTCTGAAATTTCTCCTATTGGTAAAACACAGCAAGCCAAACGGTTCGCTGAGTGCTGTCCGTCCAGAGAACCCTGTGGCGTGTGTGTGCTGGAATAGCGATGGCGTCTCCTGCCGAAAGCTCCACCTCATCTCCGTTTTCGTACCCTATTGCGGCTTTCCCTTCCAGAACTGCTACCCATTCCGACTCGTTTTGATCGTACCAGAAATTTTCCGGCGAGGCCTGGCCGTTTGAAACAATGCGTTCAATACGCACATGTGGCGCGCGAAGCAGTTCTTCAACCACTTCGTGCGGCGGTTTCTCCTGAGTCTTCTTGAAAATATTCTGCATAAGGGAGATGTTCTTGAGTGTAGGCCCAGTGTTCCATTATGAATAAGGTGTTCTTTTTTTCTGGTGAGAAGAAATCTTCGGTTTCACCGATACTGAGTTGATGGGTTAAGGAATAATTGGGAAAAGCGTATTTTGGGTATATGAAAACATTTGAATTCAATGGCTCCGCGTATCGCCGGGCTCTGGTGCAGCTTGTGGCACTTCTTGTCGCTCTCTCTGGTGCGGCATCTCTTCAGGCGGCTGATTTTCTTGATTCTGATTCAGCTTTCAGGGTCCGTGCCGCTCTTCACACTGACGGTTCGGTTGCCCTCCATTGGGACATTGCTGAAGGATACAAGCTCTATCGCGATCAGATAAGGGTTGTGGTTGACAGCGGTTCGGTTGACATTGGAGTGCAGGAACTTCCAGAAGGGATTTCGACAGTTGATGTTGAAACGGGTGAGTCGTCTGTTATTTATCATGACCAGCTGGATATTTTAGTACCCGTCACTGCCTCACAGGGTCCATTTAGGCTCAGCGTCACCCATCAGGGGTGCTCAGAAGACGGGCTCTGTTATCCCCCATCAACCACAAAGTTTACTGTGGATCCGGCAACACCTGGCGCTCTTTCTGCAGTCCATGAACAGAGCTCTTTTTTGTTGAGTCCAGAGTCGCCTTTCCAGGCGGAACCACCAGTAGCAGCATCTCCGATAGAGGAGAGTTCTCTTGCAACTGCGACACTGCAGGAGGGGAGTTTGTGGAAAATAGCCCTTGCCTTTTTTGTGTTCGGCCTGCTGCTTGCCTTTACTCCCTGCGTTCTTCCGATGCTGCCCATCCTATCCGCCATTATTGCCGGAGAAGGGGAGACAACGAGGTCGCGAAGTTTTCTGCTCTCTCTGGTATACAGTGGCGGTTTGGCTCTGGTATACACCCTTTTGGGCATTGCGGCAGGACTTGCTGGCGAGGGACTTGCCGGCTTCCTTCAGCAGCCAGCCGTTCTTGTCGGTTTTGCAGTTCTTCTTGTGGTTCTTTCCCTCTCAATGTTTGATGTCTACCAGCTTCAGGTACCTTCATCTCTGCAGAACAGCCTGAACAACGCGTCAGGCAGGCTGAAGGGTGGTCGTATTGTCGGTGTTTTTCTTATGGGGGCCATCTCGGCACTTGTCATAGGGCCCTGTGTTGCAGCACCGCTTGCCGGTACGCTTGTCTATATCAGCCAGACGAAGAATGTGGTGCTCGGCGGGCTTGCGCTGTTTTCAATGGCGGTGGGCATCAGTGTGCCTCTTCTGCTTATCGGTCTGTCTGCTGGGTGGCTTCTACCACGAGCGGGCGCATGGATGGCGGGTGTGAAATATGTGTTCGGCATTCTGCTCATTGCCGTTGCTATATGGATGGTTACCCCGGTATTTCCTGCATCGGTTCTTCTGTTTCTGTGGGGCGTACTCGCCATTCTTTCTGCGGTGTTTCTGGGAGTGATGAACGGTCTGCCTGAAAAACCCTCAATTGGCAGCCGATTCCGTCTGGCACTCGGCATTGTTATGCTTATGGTCGGTCTGCTTGAGCTTGCAGGGGCTTTATCGGGAGCTCGGAACCCGCTGGAACCACTTTCGAAAATCCGTTCAGGTTCATCCATTGGCGGCGAAGAACAGGTTGCCCTGCGCTTTGCCTCTGTGCGTTCCTCGACTGAGCTCGACAGTGTGCTGCAGTCGACTGCCAGCCCCGTCATGCTTGATTTTTACGCGGACTGGTGTGTTTCCTGCAAGGAGCTTGAGCACAGAACATTCAATGACCCGGCTGTTATGAAGCAGCTTGCTTCAATGACACTGCTTCAGGTAGATGTTACCGCTAACAGTGAAGATGATCGGTTCTTGATGAAGCGGTTCGGGGTTTTCGGTCCTCCAGCCATTGTTTTTTTTGACCCGAACGGTACGGAGATTCCAGGTAGCCGAGTTATAGGGTTTGTTCCCCCCGACGATTTTCTCCGGAATCCCGGCCTCCGCTGACCCATTCATTTGCTTATTTTTTTGCTGAAGTGTCCGTCAATGTTATTAACTTATATGACATTGAAAAAAATAAAACGAAGAGAAGCAGTGGCAAGACAGCGTTACAGCAAAAAAACAAAGCCTCAGGAAGGAAACCGTCGTCGCCCGGATACACGGACGAAATCTCGGCCGAGTGGGGAACGGGTAAAGCCCAATGATCATATCCTCATCAATGAGTTCCTTTTCAAACGCGGCGAAAGCTCCATGGCCGCTGAAATTGTCAACTTCCTTTCCGACCATGAAAAAGAGCGGTATCGCTCGGTAGACCTTGCCAAGGTGATGGGTTACGGAGAATCCCGTCACCTTCCCGGTTTCTGGTATGTGCTCCACAAACTGCAGGAAGAGGGCGCTGTTGACAAGGATTCCAATCGATGCTACGGCATGGCGAGTCCTGACGCTTCATATGAGGAGCATATACAGCACCAGAAGACCTTCCCTGTTCCCGACAAGGAGCAGTACAAGGTTGATAAGAGCTACACAGGCGTTATTACCACCCATCCCAATGGTTACGGTTTCGTAAAGGTTGACGGGTTCGATGATGATGTGTTCATCAAGGCCAACGACATGGTCTCCGCCATCCACGGTGACGGGGTCGATGTGCTGGTAACCAAGGTTCCTTCCTCCTATTCATCACGGTCCACGCCGCACCAGCGATGCGAGGGCATGATTACCAATGTTATCAACCGCCGGGTATCCACTATTGTGGGGACGCTTGTTCGTGCCAATCGCCGCTTCATCCTCAAGGCTGATGAGAGGAAGATTCTGCCTGAAATCATTGTGTCGATCAAGAATTCGGCCAAGGCCAAGGACGGCCAGAAAGTGCTTATCGGTGAACTCGACTTCAGCAAGGAAGGCACAATTCAGGGCAAGGTGCTCGAGATTCTCGGTACTGCCGGCGACTCTGCTGTTGAAGTGAGTGCAATCGCCCGCAGCAAGGGCATCGATGAAACATTCGACAAGGAAATTGTTAAGGCGGCAGCAGCCATAAAAAAGGGTGTTACCGATAAAGATCTCAAAGAGCGCCTCGACATCCGTGACAAGGTACTCTTTACCATTGACCCTGTTGACGCCAAGGATTTTGATGATGCGCTTTCTGTAGAATCTCTGGGTAATGGAAACTGGCGTATCGGCGTCCATATTGCTGATGTATCGCACTATGTACCCGAAGACTCGCCTATCGACAAAGAGGCTCTGAAACGAGCTACTTCTGTGTACCTTGTTGACCGTGTTATCCCGATGCTTCCTTCACGACTTTCGGAGGATATATGCAGTTTGAACCCTGGCGTCGACCGGATGGCCTTCTCTGTGTTCTTTAACATGAACGAAAAAGGGAAGGTGAGCAAGCATGAGTTCCACAAGACAGTAATACACAGCAAGCGTCGTTTCACATACGAAGATGTGCAGGAGATTCTCAATAACGGCAAAGGCGATTACCTGATGGAGCTGCAGCTGCTCGAGAAGCTCAGCGTGCTTTTGCGTGAAGAGCGTTTCCGCCACGGTGGCCTCGACTTTGAAACCGAAGAGGTTCGCTTTAAGCTTGGTAGCAAGGGCGAGCCGCTTGAGGTTATGAAAAAAGAGCGCCTCGGCAGCCACCGCCTTATTGAAGAGTTCATGCTGATGGCTAATCGCAAGGTGGCCGAGTATCTGACCAAAACCTTCAAAGAGGGTAAAAAGGATCCGCAACCGGTCATTTACCGTGTTCATGGTTCTCCTCAGCAGGAGCGGGTGACCATTCTGGCCAACTTTGTCAAGAAGATGGGTTACGAACTCAAGCTCAACAAAGCCAAGGATGGCCCGATTGTTTCAGCTAAAGCGCTCCGTGAGTTGCTTCAGAAGGTCCGCGGCAGCAATGTGGAGTTCCTTGTCAATGAGCTTGTACTTCGTTGCATGTCGAAAGCGGTATACACCGGTGAAAACGATGGCCATTACGGCCTCGGTTTCGATCACTATACCCACTTCACCTCCCCGATCAGGCGATATCCTGATCTTATCATCCACCGAATGCTCTTTGAGTACGAAGCGTTCCGCAAAAAGCGCCGCAAGATTGCCCCTGCAAGGATTGCTGAGCTGACTCAGAAAGTTGAAACAGTCTGCCGCATTTCCAACGAACGGGAAAAGATTGCTGTTGAAGCTGAGCGGGAATCGATTAAGCTGAAGCAGGTAGAGTATATGCAGAGCCACACCGGCAAGGTGTATCCTGGCGTCATATCGGGAGCAACCGAATATGGGATTTATGTTCGCATGGTTGACTTTGCCATTGAAGGACTCGTGCACATGCGCAACCTCAACGACGACTACTACGAATTCGATGAGAAATCGTATTCACTTGTAGGTAAGCGTCATAAAAAGCGTCTGCAGATTGGCCAGAAGGTAAAGGTGAAGGTGCATGAAGTAGACATGCAGCGTCGCACCATAGACCTCACTCTCGGTTAAACTGTTTCCTGCCGCGCAATGTAGCGTTCCACATCGAACTTCCTCTGGCACCCGGAGGCGTTCATATACCTGATTTTCCCGTAGACCGGCCGTTCAAACCACGGCCGGTCATGCAGGCCCCCTATCGACCATGCCACTCCCGCATACCCGTTCGGGTCCCTGCCATCAAGCGCATATCGGTCGTTAAGCCATAGGGCCGTTTCAAATGCTTCGCGCGGCGACGGACTCCATTCAAGAATTTTTTTTGCCCAGTACATCCGCATGTAGCCGTGGATTTTTCCTGTGTTCAGCAGCTCCTTCTGGGCAGCGTTCCAGAGCCGGTCGTGCGTTGCTGCCGTTTCGAACTCCAACGGCGTGTATATGGCATCCCTCGGGTCCAGAGCGTGTTTTTCCAGGCTGGTATGGGCCCATCCGGGAACCCCTTCGTATGCATCATATCGTTTCTGGTATGCGCAGTAGTTGTCCGACAGTTCCCTGCGCACAATCAACTCCTCCAGAAAGGCTGCTTTTGATTCCTCCGGAGCCTGACTGCTTTGTACTTCAAGGGCAACCTGCCCTGCGCTGAGTTGGCCGAAATGCAGGTAGGTGGAGAGAAGTGATGTTGCGTCGGCCGTGGGGTTGTTGCGAAGGTCTGCGTATCCGGCCAGTTTGTTTTTGATGAAGAGGTTGAGGTGTTCCTCGGCAGCGCGCTCTCCGGGTTTCAGCCATGTGACAGGGGCAACCGTTCTGTCAACCGAGAGGTTGCCGATGACTTCTGTCCAGTTCACCGGTGGTAGCTCCGGCGCTTGAGGCATTGCCTCAATGGGTGGCTGCGACAGCAGGAACTCTCCAAGCAGCCGGTTGATTTTCGGGCGGAAGGTGCGTGCGGCATACTCCTGTTTGCCTGATGCAGCAAGGCATGGAACGATGTTGTGCGCGTCAACTTCATAGAAGGGAGCCTTGAGCAATGCCGCCGCTTCTCGCTTCCATTGCTGGCTGATTCTGAGGGGAGAGTAATCAGTAACAACGCATCCGGCACCCGCGCTACTGGCGTACCGTGCGAGTTCCATTCCTGGGCCACCCATCTCCGGGCTACACTGCAGCAGGACGAACCCGATGTTTAGTTCGCCGAGAAGATTTTCGGTCTCGCGGAGACCCTCAAGCATAAAATGGTACTGGCGGAATGTGGCGCCGATAAAGGATGTGGCCAGCGTAAAGACGACAATCAGCGGCTGATGGAGAGCCGTTGCCTTCATTCGGGCAAAGAGCAGTGCGCGGTTGTGTTGCACCCGCTGATCGCGCGACATCCAGTAGATGACCGGACCTTCTTTTTCCTCTGCTTCGTTCAGCCTTGAAATGCATCGCGGGTCGATCATTGCTTCCGCCCCTTTCCGAATCCTGCAATGGCAAGAAAGTTGTCCAGCAGCCTTAGCCCGGTTGCCCTGTAGTCTTCCGCCACTTCATCAAACTGTCTGAAGAGCTTGTCTCTATCCATTGCCTTCAGTGAGGGGTCAATTTCCATCCATTGATGGAACATGTCGGGTGTCATCTCAAAATGGCACTGGAGTCCGTAGGCTGAGTCGCCGACCTTAACTGCTTGATGCGGGCACTCTGTTCCCCGTCCTATCAGTTCGGTTCCCGGTGCTGGTTCAACCGTCTCCCCATGCAGTTGGAACACCCTGAACCCCTGACCCAGTTCATTAAAGAGCGCGTCACCAGCTCCTGTTTCAGTCAGCGCCATTCTGTAGGGATCACCCGAGGGGGAGAGAAAGCCGGTTTCAGGCAGAGGGCACGGAATAACCCTGCCGCCGGCCGCTTTCACAAGAGCCTGCATGCCGAGGCAGATGCCGAGATAAGGGATTCCGAGGGAGAGCGCGCGTTCAATCTGCTTCAGCTGCTGACGCATGGCCGGCGTGTTGTCATTGACGCTTTGGGGGCCACCGAGCACCACCATTCCTTTGAACCCTATGGGATCCGGAACAGTGTTGCCTCGGGAGAGGTCGATCCGCCGAGTGGCACTGTTCTGCTGAAGGAGGAGTTCTTCAAGAAGCCCGGGGCCTTCATGGCTGATGTTCTGGACAATGAGAAGTGTTTCGGGCATGTGAAGATGATGTGATGTGACGGGGTTGGTGGGAATATCAGCACCTGATTGCTATTTTACAAACATCCCCTTGTCCAGAACTGTTCTTGAACCTTGAAACAATGCGAAACAGGTGCCAGACACTGACAGACTTTCTCCTGACGGAGCCCCTGACCGTGGATGTGGAAATAAACGATCCGGTTGCAGGAAGTTTCCCCCTGAAATGTGTTTCATTCGATGCAACCGTGCTCCATCTCTGGGTGCACGATTTCTCGCGTCTGTCGTTGGAACTCTCTCCGCCTGAAATCATACTGTATATGAACATGTTTATGGGCTGGATGCGTGAATCGATTGAACAGGAGGGAGTTTCTGTTGTAGAGCGGTTTCTCGACAGTTCAGTCGTACTTCTTTTTTCAACACGGTTCGGTTCTGCAAATCCTTTTTTCGATGCGCTTCGCACAGCTCGGTGGCTGGGAGATCATGACGGGCTGCTGTTCAAGCCTGATATGGGCATTGCCAGCGGAGAGGTTGCCGCTGGTTTTACGGGAACGCCGAAAGAATATGCAGCCTCTGTTTTCGGCCGTCCGTTGCTGCTTGCGGCTGCCAGTGCGAGAATGAAGCCGCTCGGGGATATGGCTGCCCGCATCACTTTTCCTGAAGCAGAGTGGCAGGGGTTTTCGCTTGATGAAGTTTTTCCGCTGCGGGAAATGGAATGCCGTGGTAAGGAGAGGATGCGTGAGCCATCGGCATGGCAGCTTGGAGATCCTAGGTCTGTTGACTTTCCAGGAATCGGAGAGACGGAACTGAGGGATATTTGCAGCTTCGTTCCCTGGGTAGCCACCGTTTCTGCCCGGGAGAAGGCAAGGGAGTGGTTCGGGCGTATCAAGGCGAATGGGTATTACAAACCGCAGAAGTAGGAAAGCCAAAACCCCGCCTTGCGGCAGGGTTTTGCGGAGAGGGAGGGATTGATTCCGGGCCGTAGGCCCTTCACCCCTAAAGGGGCGGTCTCACTGTCTGTTCGCCGTCGAAACAGCCTGTGGCTGTTTTCGAACCCTCCTTTCGGGTTCAAATCCCTCCCGTTCCATATTCCGACGCTCAATAACACAAAAAGCCTCCTGTATGCTGGAAGCTTTTGTTTTGTCTGCGGAGAGGGAGGGATTGATTCCGGGCCGTAGGCCCTTCACTCCTAAAGGGGCGGTCTCACTGTCGTTCGCCGTCGAAACGGCCTTTGGTCGTTTTCGAACCCTCTCTTCGGGTTCAAATCCCTCCCGTTCCATATTCCGACGCTCAATAACACAAAAAGCCTCCTGTATGCTGGAAGCTTTTGTTTTGTCTGCGGAGAGGGAGGGATTCGAACCCTCGGTGCACTTGCGCGCACAACGGTTTTCGAGACCGCCACATTCAACCACTCTGCCACCTCTCCGGGGTGCTTTTTTTGAGGGCGTTCCACAAGGGGCTTGAATTTAACAAATGGGGGGATATTCTCAAATATTCACCAGGTTACTCGTTGTGGAGGTATTTGAATTTGATGTTCTTCCAGGATTTCGAGTTGATGATTTCGAGAAGGTTGCGGTTGAGGGATTCCCTTTCCTGGCACTTGGAAGGAAGGGCGAGGGCATAATATTCATGTCGGAAGGATCGGTTGACAACCTGAATTCCGTGTATGTCGCCCGTGGTTATGAGATAGCGTAGGATCGGTTCGTCGTAGACGACTGCTTCAAGTTTTCCTTTCTCAAGAGCATGCAGTGCGTCGTTGATAGTTGGAAAGTTTTTTCCACGGATTCCTAGCTCATCGAGAAAGCTGCTGCTGGTTGAGCCATTGACGGTGCCGACTTTTTTCCCGTAAAGGTCATCTGCCTGACGGATGCCGCTGCCGAGGGAACCGACCGTCAGGGATGTGGTTATTGCGGCAGTGAAGCCGGAGATGACAACAAGGCTGGTGAACATCCAGACAAGGGCAACAATTCGTCCGGGAGTGGTTTTGGGTGTTTTGTCGCCATATCCTACGGTGGTCATGGTTACGGCTGCCCACCAGAATCCCGACCATATGCCTTCAGCCGGACCGCCACCGAAGTTGTCGGGGTTTTTGCGTCGTTCGAACAGCCAGACCAGAAATCCTGAAAGAAGCAGCAGGAGAGAGAGTCCTGCAAGAACGCGCAGGAATGCGGGCGAAAACAGGCGCTGGAGGGCATATTCCCAGCCATCGTCCTTTTCTCTGACAGCGATGGCGAGACCTGACTGGAAATAGGGGTGAGAAAAATCGAGATGCTCTTCCCGTTCCACGGTCATGGTGAGGGCTGCGGCTGCAAGATCAACTTTTTGCCGCGCAACAGCATCAAGCATTTCGGGGAGACTCATCGGGATGAATGTGATGCCTACGCCCTGTTTTTTTGCGATGGCGCGGATCAGGTCAATGGACATGCCTTCCCATTCACCGTTTGCGTTCTTCATGGCGAAAGGAGGGGAGTGCTTCGTGGCGACAGTGATCTCTTTATCCCAGGCTGTAGCGGTTCGGATTCCGGTGGCCATGACGAGGGCAATGGTCAGTAAAGAGATGAGTGCGAGGCGGACTCGGAAATTCCGGCAGGGCTCATGTGTGATTCTGCGGGGCCGGAACGATGTATGAGGGCGGGTCTGAAGCGGTCTGTGCATGAGGCTTCGATTTGTTGTTTCATGCCGGCAGGTGGCTGAAAGCAGAAAAGCCTCTGAACGGTATCAGAGGCTTTTTGTGTTCTGGAGCGGGAAACGAGACTCGAACTCGCGACCCCAACCTTGGCAAGGTTGTGCTCTACCAACTGAGCTATTCCCGCGTTAATGAGCCATAAATATAAGGATATTTTTTTTCTGTGCAACCCGCTTCGTTTTTTTCTGTCTTTTCTTTTTAGCTGCATGAAAAGCCTTTGTCTTTGTGGCTTTTCAGAGGTTGAGTTCTTTGATGATTGTCTCCATATCTTTATCGCCTCTGCCGGAAAGGTTGACGATGATGATTGCGTCTTTCGGCATTGTGGCAGCTCTCTGGGCAGCGTAGTGTATGGCGTGGGCTGACTCAAGCGCACAGATGATGCCTTCGGTTTGGGCCAGGGTTTTCAGTGCCTGTAGTGCCTCAAGGTCAGTTGCTGAAGTGTAGGTGACGAGGCCGAGTTCCTGCAGGTGGCAGTGCTCGGGTCCAACGCCGGGATAGTCAAGTCCTGCGGAGATGGAATGGGCTTCTTTTATCTGGCCGTCTTCGTTCTGGAGGAGTTTGGTCATGGCCCCGTGGAGCACTCCGGGGCTGCCCATGGTGAGAGATGCGGCATGGCGCCCTTCAAGCCCTTCACCGGCGGCTTCAACGCCGACCAGTTCAATGGTTTTTGCGTCGGGCAGAAAGTCGTAGAACATGCCGACGGCATTACTTCCTCCGCCGATGCATGCGGTTATGAGGTCGGGGAGGCGGCTTGCCTGTTCCAGTATCTGTTGTCGGGTTTCTCTTCCAATGACTGCCTGAAAGTCGCGCACAATCATGGGGTAGGGGTGCATGCCAACGACGGAACCGATTATGTAGAATGTCTCTTCGGGGTTGTTCATCCAGTCGCGGATTGCTTCGCTGGTGGCATCTTTAAGGGTTCTTGAGCCACTCGTGACGGGTCGTACCTCGGCACCAAGGAGCTTCATTCGGGCAACATTGGGAGCCTGGCGGCGGATGTCTTCTTCTCCCATGTAGACGACGCACTCGAGATTGAAGAGCGCGCAGACGGTTGCGGTGGCCACGCCGTGCTGCCCTGCACCGGTTTCTGCTATGACCCGTTTTCTGTTCATTCGTTGGGCAAGAAGAACCTGCCCGAGAGCGTTGTTGATTTTATGGGCTCCGGTGTGGCAGAGATCTTCCCGTTTGAGATATATCTGCGCACCTCCGCACTGTGCCGAGAGTCCCTCGGCAAGGTAGAGGGGAGTCGGGCGACCTACATAGTCTTTAAGCAGATGGTCGAGGGTTTTCTGGAACTGCGGGTCATTTTTTGCCTTGATGTAAGCCTTTTCAAGTTCTGCGGCGTTCTGGACAAGGGTTTCAGGTATGAATTTCCCACCGAATTCGCCGAATTTTCCGGCCGGATCGGGGGCAGAGTAGGGTGTTGATGACATGAGGTATGCGAGTGGTTGAAACTGTAGGCTATAAAGCCCTGATTGTCAGAAAATACCGTATCATACGGCAATAAAAATTATATTTAATAATTTCCTGACCAATATCACAACAAGAGACAGCCGACTGCCATTCCGTGAAGAGCTTGCAACGAACCATAAAGATACTTTTCCTGAGCCTTTTGCTGCCGTTTTTTTCGTGCGTTGGTTTTTCTCTGGCGGCCCTGGGGCAGGAGCTTGTAGCCGCTGATACTACTGATTCACATTTCGTAAAGCCCTTCATTGGGTTGTTTGATGACCTGCCGGATCCCGTTTCAACAAAGCCAGCTTCAGCACCAAAAAAGCCAGCTTCTGTTCCAATAAAGCCGGATTCACTTTCCAAACAGCCAGATTCCCTCTCCGGGGCTGCTACCATGTCGGCGCCGGTGGTCTATGCGGCTCGTGATTCAATGGTATATTTGATTGACTCGCGCAAGCTGGAGCTCTGGGGGAAGGGAGTTGTGACGCATGAAGGCGCCACCATCAAGGCTCCTAAAATAATTATCAACAATGCGTCCTCCACTCTAACGGCCTACGGGAAGATGGACTCCACGAGAACACTTGTTGACCCGGCAGCGTTTTCTGATTCAGGCGGGGGGTTTGCTGGTGAGGTGATTACCTATGATTTTGAGTCCAGAAAGGGGCGGACCTTTGATGCCTCATCTTCTTCCAATGGAATTATTTTTGATGGTGATGATGTCACCCGCCTTCCTGAAGGGGATTTGAGCATCAAGGGATGTACCTTCACAACCTGCGACCTTGAAGAGCCCCATTACTGGTTTTCTGCTTCCCGTGCCCATGTGGCGCCTGACAGCTGGCTTTCAGCGTGGCCGATTGTGATGTATGTCCGCCCTGAAATTTTTTCGTACCGCCTTCCGGCTATCCCTCTGCTTCCTCTTCCTTATATGGTTTTTCCCATTTCTACCGGTAGGAAGTCAGGGTTCCTGATTGCCCGTCCTGGTATGGACAGCAACGGGTTCATGCTCTCCAATCTGGGGTATTTCTGGGCCATCAATGATTACATGGATCTCCGCCTTGAGGGGGATACCGGGGCGAGTGGCGACTGGCGGATTGGGGAGAGGCTACGGTATGTGAAAACTGGGGACTATTCAGGGTCGGTGACAGGAGAATACAGCGAGGATGAAGACGGCAGCAGCTGGAAAGCGAGGATTATTCACAGTCAGGCAATTGACGCAAAGACCACCTTCAGTGCGAACATGCAGTTTATCGGCGGTGAGCGGGAGACCGACCTGAATTCCATTGATTCGGAGTCGATTGTGACTGAGCAGTCGAACGCTTCAGCTTCGCTTTCAAGAATATTCCATGACAATAACAGTATTGCCGAGTTGTCATACAACCGGTCTAAGGATTTGCGTAACAGCAACTCTTCACGGAGGGCGACCACCTCATATTTCCAGAACCGGATCTATCCGTTCCTGCAGGAGGATGACTGGCGCTCGCATGTTTCTGTTACAACCGGGTTTTCTTATATCGGTGAGTTTATTTCGTCCGATGACACTGAAACAACCGGTCATTCCCTTAATACCAATGTGGATGTTGGGTATTACAAGCGGTATTCCGACAACTTCACTGCGCTCTTCAGCCAGGGGTTAAGCCTTCAGAATGCAGTACCCGATACATCTCTCTATCCAACTGCCTATGAGGGGGCGCGGGTGGTGATGCCGCTGAGGATGCAGTCTACCCTCTACCGTCATTTCAATGTGAACCCGTCGCTGACTTTTGTCCACTATATGCCTGAATCGGATTCAGGCAGCCCCGTTTCAACTGCGGTGTTTTCAACCGAGGTCAGTACTCGGCTGTACGGCACTATGGAGACAGGGGGAGGGCTTGAGAGTATGTTCGGTCTAAAGGCTTTGCGCCATACCCTGATTCCGTCGTTGAGCTACACATGGAATCCCTCTTTTTCGGGGACTGATTTTTCCTATGATGCCTATAAGTGGAACGATCCTCTTTTTTATGGCAAGTTTGAAGGCCCGTCATTTACCGGTATACCTGCAGGTCAGAGCACGCTTGGTATTTCGTTGAAGAACCTCGTTCATGGCAGGTTCCGTGGCAGTGAGTATCCGGCTATTGAGGGAACTGAAGGGAGTGATCGCAGCGTGCAGCTTCTTTCGCTTACGGCTGCAACGGCATACAACGCGGCGGCTGATTCGCTGCAGTGGGCTCCGCTTACCCTTAGAGCCGAGGTCAATCCTTTTTCTGATCACTTCCTTTTGAGTGCAGGAGGGATGTACGATTACTACAGCTATGATCCGGATACGGGGGTACGAATAGACCGTTCAAGCAGTTCTGACGGCCACGGTCTCATGCGCTTTGTGAAGGGTTTTGTGAACATGAGTTTGAGTTTCGAGGGAGATCGTCCGGGGAGGGAAGTGTCTCGTACTTCAGCGGTCTCCGGGGCTCCGCTTGTCATGAATGCCAATCAGGCGACATTTCTTGAGAGCATGAACATGGGGGATTTCAGTGACATTGATTACACCCTGCCATGGCAGTTCCAGATGTCGCTGCTCCTCAGCAAAGACAGAACGGATTCGGACTATCCGGGTCAGACCGTTTCGGCAGAAACAATGACGCTGCTCAATGCCATGGTGAAACTGGGTCTTTCCAGCCATTGGCAGGTTTGGTTCAATGCGGGCTATGATCTTCAGAAGAACGAGATGGCATTTCCGATGGTGCAAATCCATCGCGACCTCCATTGCTGGCAGCTGGCGTTTCAGTGGGTGCCGTTCGGCGAGTTCAAGAGTTACTCTTTTCAGATTGGCCTGAAGGCGCCTCAGCTTCGCGACATTCGTCTTAAACAGAGCGGGACATCACTGGGCGGGGGCTCTTAAAGTGGCAGTTAGAGCGTGTCGAGAATCTGGCGGAGCCGTTTGTTGAATGCTTCATGAGCATCGTGGTGGACGCAGTGCGAGGCTTTGGGAATAATAAATGCTGCGGCTTCTGGCAGAAGTTCCTGAAATTCAGGTATGATTTTGTGTGGAGGCAGTGCTACATCTTCTGCTCCCCATATTAGAAAGGTTTTCCCTTTGAAGTGTGATGGTTTTTCCAAATGGTTGAGTTTGAAGTCGTTCGGATGCCGTGATGGAGAGAGGTACGACCATGAGGCTCCACGGTCCTGCAGAGGCTGGGTGAACTGTGTGACCAATTTGCTGTCGACCTTGCTCTGGTTATAGTATGTGGGAGTCAGGCTTTGCCCTACGCCTACGGGATTGGCGAATGCATTGAAGAGTACCTCGCCGATGAGCGGGGAGGCGACAAGGCCGAAAAAAACGCTGTTCATGCCGTCCATGGTGTCGCCAAAGAGTCCGGATGGGTTGGCAAGAATAAGAGCCTCTACATTGCCGGGCTTGTAGTGGGCATAGAAAATTCCGCTTGCAGCTCCCATGGAGTGGCCTACAATGATGACCCTGCTGATTTTTTTGAGTTCCAGAAAAGCGTCAATCTGTGTGGCAAACAGTTCAAGGCTGTAGCGGACATTGGGTTTTTCGGATTGCCCGAATCCGATGAGATCCATGGCATAGATTTTGTGGCTGGCTGCAAATTCTGGGATGTTCAGGTCCCAGTGCTCTATCATGCCGCCATAACCGTGCAGGAAAAGAATGGGAGGGTTTCCGGCGTGCTCTGTGCCCTGTTCTGTGTATCGTATTTTTGCGGTCACTCCGTGATCAAGTTCCCATTGGAAATAACGATCTTTTGCCGATGCTTTCATGATGTGTCCGATGAAGGGGCGTGGGTAAAACTTTCATTGCAATATACCTGGTTGACTATGATAATCATATATTGTTTGATGATGAAGGGAGCTTTCGATTTCAGTGAGGACTGTTTTTGCGTATCGCGACCGGTAGCTTTTCGTTAAATAATCGGGTAGTTGGCATTATGCTGCAGGTTTCCAGAAAATTTGAATATGGCCTTCATGCTGTTGCCTATTTGGCTACAAAGGGTTCCGGGGAAGCAGTGACCGTCAAGGAGATGGCGGGGGATATAGGTTTTTCGCAGGAGTTTCTTGCCAAGGCGATGCAGAGCCTTACTCGCGCAGGTATTGCCTCTTCCGTTCAGGGGGTTAAAGGGGGATATATGCTTGCGCTGCGGCCTTCAGAGATTACCGTTGCCGATATTGGTCTGGCCATTGAGGGAAAGCCGCATTTGGTTCGCTGTGTTGTCAATCCGGAAAGCTGCGAAATCTATTCATCCTGCAGAATGCGCGGTTACATTACAGAACTGCAGAGCAACATCCAGGGTCTTCTTGCCTCCACAACCGTTGCTTCACTGCTTCAGCGCACTGAACACTAACGATCAAGACATTCACAAGCTCATGATAAAGAAAAGGCTCACGGATTCAGTTGACACTGAGTCGAGTCTGCCGGATATTCTTCTGAAAGGCATTACCACCCACAATCTTCAAAACATTACCGTCCGCATTCCCAGAAACCGGTTTGTCGTTCTGACCGGGGTCAGTGGTTCGGGCAAGTCGAGCCTGGCGTTTGACACGCTCTATGCTGAAGGTCATCGTCGTTATGTGGAATCGCTTTCAGCCTATGTTCGCCAGTTCCTGGAACGCATGCCTCGTCCTGAGATAGAGTCGGTGGAGGGGATTGCTCCTGCCATTGCAATTGAGCAGAAACCCATTCCAAAAAATCCGCGTTCAACGGTGGGTACCGTGTCGGAAATTTATGACTATCTACGGCTTCTGTATGCGAGAATAGGGAAGATTTATTCGGCTGATACCAATGAGCTGGTGTTGAAGCACACGCCTGATGATGTTGGTATGCAGGCCGGCTTTTTTGAAGAAGGAACAAAATTTTACGCAGGGTTCCCTTTCCCCAGTCATCGCGACAGCTCGCGGCACGCATGTCCGGTGCGTGACGAGATGGCGAATCTGAAGAAAAAGGGCTTTTTCCGTCTTGTTTCCGGAGATGTTCTGCTTGATCTGAATGATGTCGAGGCATGGGAGCGGGTTGCGGCAATGCGTGACGCTGAAAGGGGCTCTCTTCTGGTTCTTGTCGACCGCTTTGTGACGCGCCATGATGAGAAGTTCAGCAGCCGGGTTGCCCAGGCTGCCGAGAGTTGCTTTGCAGAGTCGGGGGGGTATGCGATACTGAAGGTTGTAGGGGAAAAAACCTACCGGTTCAGTGACCGGCTTGAGCTCAACGGCGTTGAGTATCAGGAGCCCTCTCCCCAGCTCTTTGCGTTCAATTCCCCTATTGGTGCTTGCTCTTCATGTCAGGGGTTCGGACGGATAGCCGGAATTGATGAGGATGCTGTCATTCCCGACAAGTCCCTGACACTTGAAGAGGGGGCAATTGTGTGCTGGAACTCCGAGAAGTATCGGTGGAATTTGGCTGAGCTTCTCAAGGCAGCGCCCAGGGCGGGAATTGCGGTTGATGTTCCCTATGCAAAGCTGTCGCAGGCGAGCAGGGACATTCTTTGGAAGGGTTTGCCGGAGACCGACTACAAGGGGATATGGCCCTTTTTTGCCGAGATCGAGAAAGATGCCGGCTACAAGATGCATTTCCGTGTTTTTCTGAGCCGGTATCGTGGCTACGCTACCTGCCCCGACTGCGAGGGATCAAGACTCAACCCCGATGCGCGGATGGTCAGGGTTTCGGGGCGGAGCATCAGTGATGTTGCCCGGATGAATATTGATGACGCCCAATCTTTTTTTCAGAATCTCGAAATTTCTCCGTTTGACCGGAAAGTAGCCGATGCAGTGTTGCAGGAAATACAGAAGCGGCTGGGTTATCTGCTTGATGTGGGGCTCAACTATCTGACGCTTGACCGGCTGACACACAGTCTTTCTGGAGGAGAGTTCCAGCGTATCAATCTCTCGACTTCGCTCGGCTCTCCTCTTGTGGGGGCAATTTATATTCTTGATGAACCGAGCATTGGTCTTCATCAGAGTGATTCAGCCCGTCTCATCACCCTCCTCTGCAAATTGCGCGATCTTGGCAACACGGTAGTGGTGGTTGAGCATGACCGGGAGATCATTGAGGCGGCTGACGAGGTTGTTGATCTTGGTCCCCGTGCCGGAAGGCTTGGCGGTGAAGTGGTTTTCCATGGCACAGTGTCGGCCATGAAGGAGTTGGGGACCTCTCTGACTGCTGAGTATCTTCAGGGAAAGAGGTGCATTCCCATTCCAGAAAAGCGCCGGGAGGTTGACTTCAGCAGCTGCATTGCCATTGAAGGGGCCATGCAGAACAACCTCAAGAATATTGATGTCCGTTTTCCCATCGGCGTTCTCACCTGTGTGACAGGTGTCAGCGGATCGGGCAAGTCCACTCTGGTTAATGATATTCTCAAAAAGGGTCTCCTTCTGGAAAAAGATATCCTTAAGGAAAAGGTTGGAACGCACCGTTCCATTACCGGTGGCTGGCTGATTGATCGTGTTGAGCATGTAGACCAGTCGCCCATTGGCCGTTCGAGCAGGAGTAATCCGGTTACCTATCTGAAGATTTTTGACGATATTCGTGCTTTATTTGCCGGAACGGCGGACGCAAAAGACCGCGGATGGAAAGCGGGGTATTTTTCGTTCAACATTCCGGGCGGCCGCTGCGAGGCCTGTTCGGGCGAGGGGAGTGTGCGCATTGAAATGCAGTTTCTGGCCGATATTGAGGCAGTCTGCGAGGATTGCGGGGGGCTTCGTTACAAGCCTGAAACCCTTGAGGCGAAATACCGGGGGCTGTCAATAGCCGAAGTTCTGGATCTTACCGTTCTTGAGGCGATTGATTTTTTCCGTACTGAGAAAAACATTTCCAGAAAACTTGCGGTTCTTGACGAGGTCGGCCTTGGATACATACGGCTCGGCCAGTCGTCTAGCACGCTGTCGGGTGGTGAGGCCCAGCGGCTGAAGCTTGCAAGTTTCATTGCCAGGGCGGATGTTGAACACACCCTCTTCATTTTTGATGAACCGACAACCGGTCTTCATTTTGAAGATATCCTGAAGCTGATCCGGTGTTTTGAAAAACTGCTGCTGCAGCAGAACACGCTGGTGGTTATTGAACATAATCCCGATATCATTTTGCAGGCCGACTGGGTGATTGACCTAGGGCCGGGGGCCGGAGACAGGGGAGGAAGCATTGTGGGTGAGGGAACGCCCGAGGAGATTGCCAAAATGGATCATTCGCTGACAGGCGTTCACCTCCGGCCTTTCATAGAACGCGTCTCCGGGGTGAAGGGGTAAAAGAGGTGTTCAGTCGAGTATGGGGTCGTCTTCGAGTGCGCCGCCGTGAAGCCGAATGTGCGGAAAATGTGATTCGGAGGTTCGTTCAACCCATACATCGCTCCCTTTTTCGAATCCGGTTTCGTTCTCCTCCACGGAGAGGCGGTTTTTCGCAAGTGCCGTTATTTCCTGCAGAATGGCTGCATGAAGACGGTCCTCTTTTGTTGCCGTGTCATCGCTCATTTTTGACAGGAGGCTCTCCATTTTTTCCGTTGCCACCTTTCCTATGCTCCAGTACAGTCTACCTGTGCCGTTTTCCGTTTCTTCTTCAGACATAATAAATTTGTGGTTGCTGTTTGGAGGCAATCTCTTTTTGTGTATACTTGAATGTTCTTTTAGCACTCATCGTTTCCGAGTGCTAATAACAGGGAACATTCAGTTGCTGTATCTATAGTAATCGTACGATTAATCTGAAACCCAAACAAGAGAAAGACAATGAACCTGAAACCTTTAGCTGATCGAGTTATTGTGAAGCCAGCCCCCGCAGAGGAAAAAACAAAGGGTGGCCTGTACATTCCCGATACCGGAAAGGAAAAGCCGATGTACGGTGAAGTTGTTGCCGTTGGAGCTGGAAAAATGTCTGACAGCGGTCAGCTGCTTGCCATGCCTGTGAAGGCCGGCGACAAAGTACTCTATGGTAAATATTCCGGAACCGAAGTAAGTGTTGAGGGCGAAGATTACCTCATCATGCGCGAGTCGGACATTTTTGCAATTCTGGGCTGATAGATCCTTTTTGAAATTCAAAAACCTTTACTGGAGGAAAGTTATACAATGACTGCCAAAAATATTCTTTTTGACGCTGACGCCAGAGCAAAACTCAAAATTGGCGTGGACAAACTGGCCAACGCCGTGAAAGTAACTCTCGGACCTGCCGGTCGCAATGTGCTTATCGACAAAAAATTCGGTGCACCAACCTCAACCAAGGATGGCGTTACCGTTGCCAAAGAGATCGAGCTTGAGGATGCAATCGAGAACATGGGTGCACAGATGGTTCGTGAGGTTGCTTCCAAAACCAGCGATGTTGCCGGTGATGGAACTACCACTGCAACCGTTCTTGCCCAGGCCATCTATCGTGAAGGCTTGAAGAATGTTGCTGCTGGCGCCCGCCCGATTGATCTTAAAAGAGGCATCGACCGTGCTGTCAAAGAGGTTGTTGCTGAGCTCCGTACCATCAGCCGCAGCATTTCCGGAAAGAAAGAGATCGCACAGGTTGGTACCATTTCCGCCAACAACGATCCTGAAATCGGCGAACTGATTGCCGAGGCAATGGACAAGGTTGGCAAAGACGGTGTCATCACTGTTGAAGAGGCAAAGGGAATGGATACCGAACTGAAGGTTGTTGAGGGTATGCAGTTCGACCGCGGCTACCTCTCTCCCTACTTTGTCACCAATTCGGAGACAATGGATGCCGAACTCGACGATGCGTTGATTCTCATCTACGACAAGAAGATCAGCAACATGAAAGAGCTGCTTCCGATTCTTGAGAAATCCGCTCAGTCCGGTCGTCCGCTGCTTATCATTGCAGAGGACATCGAAGGCGAGGCTCTTGCTACGCTTGTGGTCAACAAGTTGCGTGGCACTCTGAAAGTATGTGCTGTCAAGGCTCCTGGCTTTGGCGACCGCCGCAAGGCCATGCTTGAGGATATTGCCATTCTGACCGGCGGTACCGTCATCTCCGAGGAGAAGGGGTACAAGCTGGAGAATGCCACCATCAACTACCTTGGCCAGGCTGCCCGTGTCTCTCTTGACAAGGACAACACCACCATTGTTGAAGGCAAAGGTACTCAGGAAGAGATCCAGGCCCGTATCAATGAGATCAAAGGCCAGATTGACAAGTCAACCTCTGACTACGACACCGAGAAGCTGCAGGAGCGTCTTGCAAAACTTTCAGGCGGCGTTGCCGTCCTCAATATCGGTGCATCCACTGAAGTTGAGATGAAAGAGAAGAAGGCTCGTGTTGAAGATGCGCTGCATGCAACCCGCGCTGCCGTTCAGGAAGGCATCGTCGTTGGTGGCGGTGTGGCTCTGATTCGTGCTATCAAAGGTCTGGATAATGCAAAGCCTGACAATGAAGACCAGAAGACTGGCATGGAAATCATCCGCCGCGCTCTTGAAGAGCCGCTTCGCCAGATTGTTGCCAATACCGGCACAACTGACGGTGCTGTTGTGCTTGAGCATGTGAAGAATGGCGAGGGTGATTATGGCTTCAACGCCAGAACCGAGCAGTACGAGAACCTTGTTGAGGCCGGCGTTGTCGATCCGACCAAGGTGACCCGCAGCGCTCTTGAGAATGCGGCATCCGTTGCCAGCATCCTTCTGACCACTGAAGCCTGCATTACCGATATCAAGGAAGACACTCCTGACATGCCGGCAATGCCTCCGGGCGGAATGGGTGGAATGGGCGGCATGTACTGATCCTGTTTTCTCATTGTTCTCTACAGGCCAGCCTTCGGGCTGGCCTTTTTTTTTGTTATTTTCAATTCACTCAGGAGCCCTTCAGAAATCATTGATTCAGCAGCTTATGAAAGCCGTTCTGCTTCTCAGCGGAGGGATGGACAGCCTTGTCGCTACCGCAATAGCCCATAATGAGGGGCTTTCTCTTGCCGCCATGCATGTCAACTATGGCCAACGGACTTGGCAGAGGGAGCTGGAGTCTTTCCGCAGCATTGCCGCCCATTATGGCATTGGTGACCTGCTTGAAGTCAATGCTGATTTTCTTGGTGCCATCGGTGGTTCCTCACTGACAGACCATTCCATGGCTGTTAGCGGTGCCGACCTTCAGGGAAGCACCATTCCGACAAGTTATGTGCCGTTTCGCAATGCATGTTTCCTCTCCATGGCTGTCAGCTGGGGGGAGGTTATTGGTGCTGGGAGGATTTACATCGGTGCGGTTGAGGAGGACAGTTCCGGCTATCCTGATTGCCGGAAGGTATTTTACGATGCGTTCAACAGGGTTATTGATCTGGGGACAAAGCCCGAAACCAGCATAGAAATTGTTACTCCGCTGATTGCAATGCAGAAAGCCGGTATTGTTGAAAAAGGGATGGAGCTCGACGCCCCTTTTCTGCACAGCTGGTCCTGTTACAAAAGTGAAGGAAAGGCCTGCGGGGTCTGCGACAGCTGCGCCCGCCGCCTCAGGGCATTTGAGCTTGTAGGGGTCCGTGACCCAATTGACTATGAGGTCCGTCCACAGTATATTCATTGAAACTAACCCCTGTTGCCATTCAATCGTCAGGAAGTAAATAGCTCGTTTTTATGAACTCTCCCGTCGTTTCCTCGCCGCCATCTTCTCCTTTGGCCCTGCGTTTTTCACTTTCGTTTGCTCTTGTTGGGCTGATCTGGATATCAGGCCTTACCGGTCATTTTACTCCTCTCGGGGAGTGGCCTGCGCTGTTTGTATATGTTATTGGTTCACTGGGTCTAGCGATATTTCTCGGAAGAACCGCTGTCGATCGCCAGTCCATATGGCTAGCGGGAGGCAATGCAGGACGATCTCTTTTCTGGGGAGCGCTTGCCGGTGCCGTCCTCTTCCTTATGGACATTACCAATACCATACTGTACTACAAAAGCGGAGGGGCTCCGATGGTGGAGATGGAGACGCTCTTGGTGCACCGTTCCCTGCTCTATCTTTTTCCTCTGCTTATTCTGGCTGAAGAATTTCTGTGGAGGGGCGTGATGTTTTCTTCGATGATAGAAAAGGGCTTCAACCCGCATATTACTGTTTTGTTGACCACCATGCTGTACGCGCTGAACCATTTTGCCGTTGCCCCTGTGGGCATAAAAGAGCGGGCACTCATGGCAATGATGGCCGTTCCCATTGGTGTTCTTGGCGGCTATCTTGTGCTTAACACCCGGAATGTATGGGGCAGCGTTATTGTTCATATGATCACAATGGTGTCTATGCTGATTGATATTTTTGTGATTCCACAACTTCTTTTCAGACCCTGACAGGACTTTTGATATGACTGAAAACAGAATTACAGCACTGCTCCGTGAGGATAAAAAGCTGTTGCTTGCTTATTACATGCCCGAGTTTCCTGTTGCGGGCTCAACGCTGCCGGTGCTTGAGGTGCTTCAGGATAGCGGAGCGGACATTATTGAGCTGGGGATACCCTTTTCGGATCCTGTTGGCGATGGGCCGGTGATACAGGAGGCGGCTCACAGAGCCATAGCCAACGGGGTGACGCTTCGCTGGCTGCTTGATCTTGTTGGCCGTGCACGCAGGGGAGAGGGGTGCCGGAAAATAACCGTCCCCATTCTTTTGATGGGATACTGCAACCCGCTGATTGCCTATGGTGGGGACTGTTTTCTTACCGATGCTACCCAGGCCGGTGTTGACGGGCTTCTTCTGCCCGACCTGCCACCCGAGGAGGCGGGCGAGTTTTTGGAACGGGCCAAAGCGTTCGCTATGACGGTGGTTTTCCTAATTTCACCGGTGACTCCGTCAGAGCGGATTGAAATGATTGACAGCATGTCGACTGATTTTTCCTACTGTCTTGCCGTCAATGCCACAACAGGAACCGCCAAGCTTTCGGACGGTGGCACTGAAGCTGCGGTTGACGACTACCTGAAAAGGGTTCGCATGCATACGAAAAAAAAGTTTGTGGTCGGATTTGGCATTAAAGACCGCGAGAGGGTGGAGCATATGTGGACTCTTGCCGATGGAGCCGTTGTTGGAACCGCCCTTCTGCAGAACATTGCTTCAGCCGGAACGCCCGAGGACGCGGCCCGTCTTGCCGGAGATTTCTGGCGCACATTGCGCTGAGGGAGGCCGCTATTTCAATGGATACAAACGCTTCCCGCTGCCCTACTGTTGACATCATCATTCCCCACTATCTGAGGCGTGATATGCTGGAGCGCTGTCTCAAGGCGCTTGCCGATACCGGCTACCCTGCAATGCACATTATTGTTGTTGACAATGGCGGGAGCCTTCCGGGTCTCGCCCTCCTGCTTGATGAGTATCCCAATGCACGGCTTTTCAGGCTGCCCGAAAACAGAGGGTATGCGGGGGGGTGTAATGAGGGTCTGAAACACTCTTCAGCAGAATTTGTTGCGTTTCTGAATGATGATACGCTTCCCCAGCCGCACTGGCTCGACCCTCTGGTGGTAGCGGCCCTTGCCGACCCGTTCGTTGCGGCGCTGCAGCCGAAAATTCTCTCCACCAAAAGGGTCGCCGGGCCAAAACGGATGTTTGATTATGCCGGCGCTGCCGGAGGCATGCTCGACCGGCTGGGGTATCCCTACTGCCTTGGACGGAAATTGACAGGTGCGGAAACCGACCGCGGCCAGTATGATGAGCCGCAGGATATTTTCTGGGCATCGGGAGCTGCAATGTTTGTGCGTAGGGAGGCTGCGGTGGAGGTTGGAGGTTTTGATGAGGACTTTTTCATGCATATGGAGGAGATTGACCTTGCCTGGCGGCTACAGCTTGCGGGGTACCGGGTCCGCTCGGCTCCCAATTCAGTGGTGCTGCATGAGGGGGGGGCGTCGCTTGGTGAGGGGTCGCCGGAAAAGGTGTTTTTCAATCATCGCAACAATCTGCTTATGCTCCTGAAAAACAGGGGCGGCGGCGCTCTGCTGGGAATTCTTCCTCTTCGTTTTCTTATGGAACTGGCAGCTACCGCGTATTATCTCACCCGCTATCCCGGAGGTCTGAGGAAATCTGGCTCCGTTTTCAGGGCAATGGGGCAAGTGATCATCCTGCTTCCTGAAACACTACGGAAACGGCGCCTTGTGCAGTCCATGCGAAAAGTGGGGGAGCGTGCCATTTTTTTCCGAATGCCATTTTTCCAGCTTCTCCGCAGGTGATCAGCAGCCTCATCTCTTTTCAGGGAGATGAAGGTGCCGTATCAGGTCTTCTACTGCTTCAATAATGCTCTCTTCGACCGGCTTGAAGGTCAACCCCAGTTCCTGCTGTATTCGGGTATTGCTGTAATGGACGCTATGCCCGATATGGGTGCGGATGAAGGTTCCTGTATTTCGGGGCTGTGTCCAAGAGAGCACTTTCATGAGTGCTGTGCCGGCTGGGCCCGACAGATCAAGTTTCGGGAGCTGGTAGCGGTTCAATCCCGAAGAACGGAGCAGGGCTACAAGGTCGCGCATGTGCAGCTCTTTTGCTGAACAGATATAGCGTCCGGAGGCTTCTGGGGTTTCCATTGCAAGAATATGGGCCTCGGCTGCATCGCCAGCGTCCACAAAGCCCCAGTTGAGGTCCATAATGCCCGGGTATACTCCGCTCATTATATCGCGGATCATGCCGTTGGTGGTATTCAGAGCGGGGCCAAGCGACGGGCCTGTAACCATGGAGGGATTGATGCAGACTAGGCTGAACCCTGGTCTGTTCTTTTCCATGAATTCCCATGCAGCCCGTTCAGCCATCGTTTTAGCATAATGGTAGGGGTTCCTTTTGAGGGATGAACGGGTGTTCCAGTCCTCTTCGGTTAAAATCTTTGAGCTGTCAGGCTCATCGGTTATGGCTGCGACGGATGAGGTCAGAATAACCCTTTTGACGGACGGCGTTTTCATGGCAGCTGTCAGCACCTCCAATGTTCCTTTGAGGGCAGGATCCAGCAGGTCCTTCTCAGGGTTTTTGACATTGATGACATAAGGGCTGGCCGTGTGCATTACGGTGCTGCACCCTTGCATGGCCCCGTTAAAAGAGCCTTCGTTGAGCAGGTCGGCTATGACTAGTTCGAGCCGGTTGTCGGCTTCCGGCAGGCTGGTGAGCCAAGGGTAGGCAGAGGGGGCGCGTCTTACCGTGCCACTGACCCGGTATTCCTTTTCCAGCAGTTGTTTGACGATATGGGATGCAAGGTAGCCTGAGGCTCCGGTGACGCAGACGGTCTGTTCAGGGGTCATATGTGGCGCGGTTGTCTTTGGTTTTCATCCAAAAGCTGAGGGTAATCTCAAAAAAAGAATATACCGGTTTTTCCTGTCTGCTCAAGCTCGACCCCGCTACCGTTGTTTGGCAGTATCCGGCTTTTCGTTGGGGTTCGCAGGATTACTATTATATTGCGCTTGAGCTCTTTGGGTCAATCCATCCCCATCAGGCCATTGCCGTTACCCGCAGGAGGATGGCGTCGTTTTGAGCGCTATGTTGCGAATGTGCGCTTAACCGCATAACTTCAATTTGGAAGCTTTCGATCTTAGATTACTATTTTTATGCCCCTGTTTGTTTTTTCTGTTGTATGTGGTCTTGCTCTCCTGGTTTGGAGTGCTGAAAAGTTTATAGAGGGCTCGGCTGCGCTTGCCGACCATTTGGGGATGCCTTCGCTTCTCATCGGTATGCTGGTTGTGGGTTTTGGTACCTCAGCTCCCGAAATTGCGGTTTCAGTGCTTGCCTCGCTTGAGGGGAATCCCGATTTGGCCCTTGGCAACGCCTATGGTTCAAATATCACTAATATAGCCCTTGTTCTGGGCGTCACGGCACTCATCAGCCCGATTGTGGTAGAGTCCGGCATTCTTCGAAAAGAGCTTCCCGTACTTGCCGGCATTGCTGCTGTGTCGGCGCTTCAGCTGTCTGATGGAGAGCTTTCCCTGCTTGATGCTCTGTTTCTTCTTGCTCTTTTCTGCTGTATGCTGGGATGGACCTTTGTGGTTGGGCTGCGCAAAAAGCGGGATGCCCTCAGCGAGGAGGTTGAGCAGCAGCTTGAAGAGCACAGCATGCCGCTCAGAAAGTCGCTCCTGCTGGTTGGTGGCGGATTGGTGCTTCTTATTGTGAGTTCACGAATGCTTGTTTGGGGCGCGGTTGGGATTGCGGGTATGCTTGGAGTGAGCAATCTTGTTATCGGCTTGACTGTGGTGGCGGTAGGTACATCGTTGCCCGAGCTGGTTACTTCAGTCATTGCGGCACGAAAAGGCCAGCACGACATTGCAATTGGCAATGTTCTGGGGTCCAATATGTTCAACCTTCTGATTGTTGTGGGCATTGCTGGAGTCATCCATCCGTTTGCCGTCAATCCTGAGGTCTTTACCCGTGATCTGCCGGTGATGGGATTTCTGACCCTTCTGCTTTTTGTCTTTGGATTTGGATTTAGGGGTCCTGGTACGGGAAGAATCAACCGTCTGGAGGGAGCAGTGCTGCTTTCGGCTTACATCGCCTACATTGCCTATCTTCTTGTTACGACTTTTCAGGGGGGGTGAGACGGAAAATATCGGCCAATTCTCAGACTGCGAGTGGTTCGGCGTGGATGATTACCCTGCACGCGAGAGGAATGGCCTGATAAATGGCCCCTTCAAGGCGGCTTGTGAGCTCATGCACATCTTCCACGAGAACATCTTCCTGAAATGAGCAGTGCAGGGTGATGAAGCGTTTCTGTTTTTCCGTATTCAGAATGGTGATGTCGTGCACATCGGCAATGGCCGGTATGGTTTCAGCTGCATCAATGATGACTTTTCTCAGTGCAGCCTCTTCCTCTTCCGGCAGGAGCGTGGTATGCCGCTCTTCACAGCGGAGGGGATCGAGATGGATGCAGATTTCGGGGTTGCCATCAAACTCCCTCCGCAGTTCATCTTCAAGGGATGTTACAGCCTGATGCGCATCTTTTATTGTGAGCCTTTGGTCCACTTCAACATCAAAAGTTATCAGTCGCGCTCCTTCGTTGAAGTTGGTGGCAATGTTGTGGGCGTGCAGTCCGTGGTTGAGGCCGATAACATGCACCCGTTCGGCAATGGATTCTCCCGTCAGGGCAACCGGACGGGTATGGATGGTCATGTCGGCGACGGGGAATGCGGCGTGTACTTTCTTTTCTATGGTAGTGCAGATGTCCCGTACTTTTTCAACCGAGAGCGTTCTGTTGACGGCAATGCTCATTTCAATGAACACCTGTGGACCTGTGGGTTTGACACGGATCTTTTCAATGTCTATGACACCCGGAACCTGACGGGCAAGCTCTTCAGCTCGCTCAGCAATGCCTTCGGGCGCTGCATCGATCAGAATGTCAATGGTTTTTTTTCCGAGCCGGAAAGCCGCAAGGGCCACCAGTACCGCCACGGCAATACCGGCAGCGGCATCGGCCCAGAAAATCCCGTGTGATACGAAGAGTAGGCCGATAAGGACAACTGCAGAACTGAGGATGTCGGAACTGAAGTGAAGAGCGTCTGCTTCAAGGGCGGCGCTGTTCGTTTCCTTTGCGACTTTACTGAGTGCCCTCGCTCTTGAAAAATCAACAATGATTGAGATGATGAGGACGGCTATTGCATACCAGGTTACATTTACTTCAGCCTCTCCTCCAAGCAGCCGTTCAGTTGCTGCGGAAATAATCCAGACGCTTGTCAGAAGGAGCAGTCCTGCTTCAATAAGGGCTGTAATGCTTTCAATCTTGGCATGGCCGTAGTGGTGCTTTCGGTCGGCGGGCTTGCTGCTCATGTTGACGGCAAACCAGGTCATCGCCGCAGCCCCGAAATCAAGCAGGGAGTGAGCGGCTTCCGAGAGAATCCCGATGCTGCCCGTCATAAGTCCGGCCACCAGCTTCAAAATGGTAAGCAGTGCGCTGGCCAGAACTGAACTGACGGCGACCCGTGTTTTTTTCTTGTTTGCGTCCATAGTGCCCCATAATACCATTATTCCCTAATCTGTCATAATCAGCCTGTCCTCTGTGCATGGGGCTCCTCGGTGGCCGGAAGACCGGTTTTTTTGCTATTTTGAGCCTTCGGCCACTGGAGTGGCCATGAATTTTTACCCCAGGTAAGATGAAAATTGGTATTTCGTGCCAGCATACATACGGAGGGAGTGGTGCTGTGGCGACAGAGCTGGGAAAGGCTCTTGCCTTTAAAGGACATACGGTACATTTTTTCAGTCAGTCGGCACCGTTCCGGCTGGGCGCTTTTTCCTCCAATATCCACTACCATGAGGTGGAGGCGATGCATTATCCGCTGTTTGAGTGCCCCTTCCATTCTCTTGCACTGGCTTCCAAAATTGCTGAAGTGGCCTTTTATGAGAAGCTGGATGTGGTCCATGCCCATTATGCCATTCCCCATGCCATGAGCGCAATGCTTGCCCGGCAGATGCTTGAGGACAAGTGCCCTGAAAACGACTGTTTCCGTCTTGCAACCACGCTGCACGGCACTGATATTACGGTTGTTGGGGCCGACAGGGGGATGCATGATGCAGTCCGCCTTGTTATTAACAAATCTGACGGGGTGACGGCGGTTTCAGAGTATCTGAAGGATGAGACGGTGAAGATGTTCAGTCCGAAGAAGGATATAGAGGTGATTCCAAATTTCGTTGATACCGGGGTGTTCCGGCGTATACCGGTGCCCGATATCCGCCGGCAGCTTGTGCCTGGTCAGGGGAAGACGGTGATACATATCTCGAATTTCCGTCCGGTGAAACGGATTTCAGATATTGTCAGTGTGTTTTACCGGTTGATTCAGACTATTGACGCAACATTGTTGCTTGTGGGTGACGGTCCGGAACGAAGTGAGGCTGAAACAGAGGTTCGTCGTCTGGGTATAGAGGGCAGAGTGCATTTTCTCGGGAAAATTGACGACATCGTTCCTCTGCTGTCGGTTTCAGACCTGATGCTGATGCCGAGCAACGCGGAATCTTTTGGTTTGGCAGCCCTTGAAGCCATGGCGTGCGGTGTTCCTGTGGTTGTGACGAGTGCGGGCGGGTTCCCCGAGTTTATTGAACAGGGGCGGCACGGGTACCTCTGCCAACCGGGGGACATTGACGGGATGACTGAAAAAGCCCTGCTGTTGCTGTCGGATGAGAAGCTCTGGAAGGAGTGTTCGGAGGCCTGTGTCCTTCAGGCGAAGCGATTTGAAACGGCCAGGCTTGTTGACCGTTATGAGGCATTTTATGAGCGTCTGATGGGGTAGGAACTGAACCACCCCATTTGCCCCAGAAGGCTGTTGCTTTAGGCGGATGGGGCGGATGAATCGGGTATGGTGGGGGTCAGTAACGCTTTGTTGCAAGAAGAACCGTCCGGTACTTTTCAAGGTTTTCGAGAACCTCTCCCGTGCCTCGAGCAACTGCAGTCAGCGGGTCTTCACTGATGTGAACCGCGAGGTTGGTCTCTTCATTGATTTTTTTATCAAACCCCTTGATGAGCGCGCCACCGCCTGCAAGAAAGAGTCCCCTTTCAAGAATGTCTGAAGAGAGTTCCGGTTTGGTGACTTCAAGGCTTTTCTTGATTGATGCGATAATCTGACTGATTGGTGTGGCTATGGCTTCCCTAATGGTGGGGGAGTTGACTTCGCGCTCTTCAGGCAGCGCCGTGACGAGGTTTCTTCCCCTCACGGTTATTGTCAGCTCCTTGTCAAGCTTGTAGGCCGATGCGATTTTTATTTTCACATCTTCAGCGGTCCGTTCGCCAATGGCAAGGTTGTATGCTTTGCGGAAATGCCGGATAATGGCGCTGGTGATATCTGTTCCAGCCACTCTGAGAGATTCTCCCGATGCAATGCCGCCGAGTGAAATGACTGCGATTTCCGTTGTGCCTCCGCCGATGTCGACAATCATGTTGCCCATTGGTTCCTTGACATCCAGCCCTATGCCGATTGCGGCAGCCATGGGTTCGGCCACCAGATAGACCTCTTTTGCCCCTACATGTTCTGCAGAGTCGCGTACGGCCCGTTTCTCAACCTCGGTAATGCCTGAGGGAATACCGATGACCATGCGCCTTATTCCGAGGGAAAACTTGGTTTTTGTTTTGATGATGAGCCCCTTGATGAGCTCTTCAGTAGCTTCGTAGTCGGCTATGACGCCGCTGGCAAGAGGGCGGATGGTCACAATGCCGGGATGGGTCTTTTCATGCATGAGGAGGGCCTCCTGGCCAATGGCAACCACTTTGCCTGTATTGCGGTCGCGAGCGACAATTGAGGGCTCATTGAGAACAACTCCCTGGTCACGGATGAAAATAAGGGTGTTTGCCGTTCCCAGGTCAATGGCCACATCGCGGAACAGGGTGTTGAAAAGGCTCATGGCGGGTTTGGATCGTGATGGAGTATCGTTGTATTCCGGAGCAGAGCGTTTCTCGCCTGTATTACTCCAGAACAATAATTAATATAACAAAGTACTAAAGTAGTTAATGCCGCTTTTTTTTCAAATCAAAACGGTGTTTATCGGGCTGTTTTTTTCCTGCTACCAGTTTGTTCATCTGAGGGGGGCAGGAGAGGGTTTCGATAAATGGCCGCATTGCGTACATTATGAGCGAGTGAAATACCCCCATACGCCAATAAAAACCAAGGCTGTGCTGAAAATTTTTCGATTTGCTGACGACCCTGATGCGCTGATGGCGCACCTCTCGCGCACTGTCTCTTTTGATGAAGGAGTACAGAAGGCCGTTGATGAGATTCTCCTGGAGGTTCGCCAGAGGGGCGACGAGGCTGTGCTTGACTATACCGAGCGCTTTCAGGGCGTGAGACCCGAAAGCATGAAGGTTGCTCCCGAGGCTATCCGGCGCGCAAGGGAGGAGGCGGATCCGGAATTCATCAGCGTGCTTCAGGAGGCGTATGACAATATTCTGGAATTTCATCGCCATGAGGTGGAGAAAAGCTTTTTCTATGAAGGCGAGGGGGGCGTGCTGCTCGGTCAGCGGGTTACCCCGATGCAGCGGGCACTGCTCTATGTGCCAGGAGGCAAGGCGGCCTATCCTTCATCGGTTCTCATGAATGCCGCACCGGCTCATGTGGCGGGTGTGGGTGACATTGCAATGACCACACCCTGCGACAGCACGGGAGAGGTTAGCAGCCATATTCTTGCTGCGGCTTCGGTAGCCGGAATTTCGTCCGTATACAAGCTTGGCGGAGCGCAGGCCATTGCCGCATTCGCATACGGGACGGAGAGTATCGGGAAGGTCGACATCATTACCGGTCCCGGCAACAAGTTCGTGGCGCTGGCAAAGAAAGAGGTGTTCGGGCATGTTGCCATTGACAGCATTGCTGGCCCTTCAGAGGTTGTCATCATTGCTGACGCTGACGCCAATGCCGACTATATTGTGCTTGATATGTTTGCTCAGGCGGAGCATGATGCCGACGCATCCTCTGTTCTTATTACAACATCCGCTCTTCTTGCAGAGCGCGTTGTCGCCCTTACCGAAAAACGGATAGGGGGAATGCTCCGCCGTGAGGTGATTGAGTCTTCTCTTCGGCAGAACGGCGCCATTGTGCTTGTTGGCTCACTTGAAGAGGCTGCACGGGTTTCCGACATGCTTGCTCCCGAGCACCTGGAGCTGCATGTGGAGCATCCATGGGAGTTGCTTCCGTCACTCCATCATGCCGGAGCAATTTTTATGGGGAGCTCGTCTTGTGAAACAGTGGGCGACTACTATGCCGGACCAAACCATACGCTTCCAACGAACGGCACGGCCCGCTTCTTTTCGCCGCTCTCCGTTCGTGATTTTGTGAAGCATACCTCCATTATTGCGTATTCGCAGCAGCAGCTTCTCCGTTGCGGGGAGCGGATCGCCTCATTTGCTGACCGCGAAGGGCTGCAGGCGCACGCCGAGGCTGTGAGGATAAGGCTCGGAGGGAGATGAGGGTTTCGGATTTTGATTATTCCCTGCCTGAAGAGAGGATTGCGAAATATCCACCCGAAAACAGGGGCGCCACAAGGCTTCTTGTGCTCAGCCGTACTACCGGAGTAGTGGAGCATGCCCGCTATTGGGGGCTTGACGGGTTTCTGAAGCGCGGGGACCTGCTTGTGATCAACACCACCCAGGTGGTTCGGGCGAGGCTGTTTGCCAAGAAGCAGACCGGAGCTGCAATTGAGCTGATGCTCCTTGAAAAACATGAGGGTCCACAGAACCTTGCCCTCTACCGAGGCCGTCTGAAAAAAGGCGACAGGCTTCTCGCTCATGGATATACACTGACTGTGGAAGAGATTGTCGGCGAAGGCGTTGCGCGTCTTGCGGTCGATGGCAACGAGAGCGTGCATGACCTTTTTCAGAGGTTTGCCGAAGTGCCCATCCCTCCATATCTGAAGCGTGACGCAGAGGCGCTTGACCGTGAACGATACCAAACCGTTTTTGCCCAGCATCCCGGTTCCGTGGCTGCCCCTACAGCCTCTCTCAATATGACGCCGGAACTTCTCGTAAAGCTGGAGGAGGTAGGGGTGTCCACGGCTGGCATGACCCTGCATGTTGGGCTTGGAACCTTTCTTCCTATCAGGACCGAGACGATGGAAGACCATGTCATGCATCGGGAGTTCTACTCCATTTCTGCCGACACAATTGAAAGAATCCGCGAAACGCACAGCTCCGGGGGAAGGGTTGTAGCGCTCGGAACCACTGTTACCCGGGCTCTTGAGCATGCGGCTTCCCGGATATCGTCGTTTTCGGGTTCGGCGCCGCTACAGGGCGAAGCCGATATTTTCATCTATCCTGGATTTTCTTTCAAAATTATCGATGCGCTTCTCACCAATTTTCATGCTCCCCGTTCCACTGTTCTCATGCTTACCGCTGCCTTTGCGGGATCGGACCATCTTCGTTCCGCATACCGGGAAGCGGTTGGTGAGAAGTACGATTTTTTGAGTTACGGCGACAGTATGCTGATATGCTGACCCCCCTCAGTCCGGGACTTAAAAAAGAGCTGTCAACGGCCTTGATGCACCTTAAGATGTAAGGCCTGGACTCTCTGGAGAATGGTGGGGATTCTTGGTTTTCCGGAATCACAGTGGTATTTTTAAAGTTGAGTTTATTTCATTCCTCTACGACTGTAACCATTTCAACCACAACATCCGGAGATTGATTGTATGAGTCTTATAAGCCAGTATCGTGAACATACCAGTGAGCGTGCGCAGCTCGGAATTCCCCCGCTTCCGCTTACCGCGGAACAGACCCGTGAGCTTGTTGAGCTGCTGAAGCAGCCCGCTGTCGCTGAAAAAGAGTATCTCCTGGAACTGTTCTGCGAGCACATAAGCCCCGGTGTTGATGACGCCGCGTTTGAAAAAGCGGCATTTCTTGATGCTGTTCTGAAAGGCGAGGTAGCATGCGCCGTCATAAGCGGAGTAGAGGCCGTGAAGATTCTGGGGACGATGCTTGGCGGTTATAATGTGAAGCCGCTTATTGACGCACTTTCCCACAGTGATTCCGGTGTTGCTGCAGAGGCTGCGGAAATGCTGAAGAAAACACTGCTGGTGTATGATTCATTCGATGTTGTTGTGGGGCTTGCCAAAACCAACAGCTATGCCAAAGAAGTTCTTGAGTCGTGGGGGCGTGCCGAGTGGTTCACTTCACGGGAGAAGGTCGCTGAAAAACTGACCCTAACTGTATTCAAAGTTTCGGGTGAAACCAATACCGATGATCTTTCTCCTGCCGGTGAGGCCTTTACCCGCAGTGATATTCCCCTTCATGCCCTGAGCATGCTCGGTTCTAAAATGGATGATCCCATCGGTGTTATTGCCGGACTGAAAGTAAAAGGCCATCCGCTTGCTTATGTGGGCGATGTGGTTGGTACCGGTTCAAGCCGGAAGTCGGGCATCAATTCAGTACAGTGGCATTTGGGCGAAGATATTCCTGCCGTGCCAAACAAGCGGACGGGCAGCGTTGTCATCGGCAGCATCATTGCTCCGATATTCTTCAATACAGCCGAGGATTCCGGCGCTCTGCCGATTCAGGCTGATGTGTCGGACATGGAAACCGGTGATGTGATTGATGTTTTCCCTTACACGGGTACCATTGAGAAAAACGGCAAGGAGATTGCCAGTTTCAGTATGTCTCCCAACACACTCGGTGACGAGGTTCGGGCAGGTGGCCGTATCGCACTTATCATTGGACGGAACCTGACGAAAAAAGCAAGAATGGCGCTTGGTCTTGGTGATGACGATATCTTCCAGACTCCAGAACAGCCCGCAGATACCGGTAAAGGATATACACTTGCGCAGAAAATGATAGGAAAGGCATGTGGCCTTCCGGGTGTGAGGCCGGGAATGTATGTGGAGCCTGAAACCCTGACGGTGGGCTCGCAGGACACTACCGGTGCCATGACCCGCGACGAGGTTAAGGAACTTGCCGCTCTCAGCTTCAGCTCCGATCTCTTCATGCAGAGTTTCTGCCACACGGCAGCCTATCCTAAACCTGCAGACATTAAGCTTCACCGCAGTCTTCCCTATTTCGTGATGAGTCGCGGTGGTGTTGCATTGCGCCCGGGCGACGGCGTTATTCACACCTGGTTGAACCGTATGGTTCTGCCAGATACGCTTGGTACCGGCGGCGACTCACATACCCGTTTCCCCATTGGGATTTCGTTCCCTGCAGGTTCAGGTCTTGTGGCATTTGCAGGTGTTACCGGCACCATGCCGCTGAATGTTCCTGAGTCGGTTCTGGTGCGTTTCAGCGGTGAGCTGCAGCCCGGAATTACCCTTCGCGATCTGGTCAACGCCATTCCCTATGTTGCCATCAAGCAGGGCCTCTTGACCGTTGAAAAGAAAGGGAAGAAGAATGTGTTTGCCGGTCGTGTGCTTGAAATTGAAGGGCTTCCAACGCTCAAGGTGGAGCAGGCGTTTGAGCTCAGCGACGCATCAGCCGAGCGGAGTGCTGCCGCCTGTACCGTCAGGCTCGACAAGGAGCCGGTGATCGAGTATCTCAGCTCGAATGTTAAGCTGCTTGAACAGATGATTGAAGATGGTTACGGCGACGCCGACACTATTCGCCGCCGCATTGGGAAAATGCAGGCATGGCTTGACAGCCCGTCACTCCTGGAGCCGGATGCCGACGCTGAGTATGCTGCAGTGATTGAAGTCAACATGAGCGAAATTACCGAGCCGATACTCTGCTGCCCGAACGATCCGGATGATGTTATGACGCTTGGCGAAATTCTTCTTGATGAGAGCCGCCCGAAACAGATTGACGAGGTGTTTGTGGGAAGCTGCATGACCAATATCGGTCATTTCCGCGCACTTGGAGAGGTGCTCAGGGGAAGAGGAGCCGCAGCGGCAAAGCTCTGGGTTGTGCCGCCTACCAAAATGGATATGAAGCAGCTTGTCGAGGAGGGCTACTACTCGGTGTTCGGGGCTGCTGGAGCCCGTACTGAAATGCCGGGATGTTCGCTCTGCATGGGCAATCAGGCCAGAGTTGCCGACAATGCTGTTGTTTTTTCCACAAGCACCAGAAACTTCGACAACCGTATGGGTGCCGGAGCACAGGTCTATCTTGGTTCAGCTGAACTTGCAGCCGTTTCGGCACTGCTCGGTCACCTTCCGAACCGTGAAGAGTATCTGGAAATTCACAGTCGTCAGTTATCCGGAGACAAAGCTGAGGGCATTTATCAGTACCTGAATTTCCATAAGCTGGGTAAAGAGGAACTTGAGATGCTTGTTGAGTGAACGAATAAAAAAAAGATTTGTGGCGGGATATGGAATATTTTGCATATTCCGCCATACAGTGGTTTTTTTATCTCACTGTTTTTTTTTACTATTCTATAGCTGAAGAAGCTGTGAATCAATCAAACAACACAAACAACCAACGAACGATGAAAAAACTTTTTATTTTTCTATTCCTCCTTAGCTCAGTTTCATTTGTGGGCTGTGCAAAAACTGAAGCTCCTGTAGAAGCACCTGTAACCGAAGAGGCTGCTCCTGCTGTTGAGGCACCTGTAACCGAAGAGGCTGCACCTGAAGCTGAAGCACCTGTTGCTGAAGAGGCTGCGCCTGAAGCTGAAGGCCACTAATAAGGTTCCGTTCTGCGGAGTCTTGTGATTAAAAGGGGCTGACCTTCTGGTCGGCCTCTTTTTTTTGCACTCAAAGGCCAGAAACAAAAAAACCGCCCCGGTTAATGATGATGGGCGGTTTTTTCTGTTTGTGCTGAGGAGGCAGGGTTTGGACAAAAAAGGTGACATTCCGATAATAGAGTTGGCTTTCGGCACTGAAGCGCTTCGAGATTATCATCGATTTTTTGTGCCACAGTATGGGTTGGTTAATGCCTTTCGGTTTCCTCTTGCAAATGCGATTATTGCAGGAAGAATGTAACCGGTAATGACTGCGGTTAGAATCAATAGTTCATTGGAACCAAGACCGAACATATGGGCCTCCTGAGTTTCAGTTTCGTTTTATTCTTCACCCCACACACGGGCTATGGTTGCCTATGTCGGTGCTTATGATTTCGTTATTGCAGCATCAAATTGGTCCCTAAGGTTCAGTCCTTCAGAGGTTTTCTTTTCGGCAATAAGAAAAATTCCCTTCCCATTGCTCTTGGCTGCCCAAAGCTCGCCAATATTGCGTTTTTCCTTTGTGTCGTCAGCTGAAACCCGATCCGCTCCCTGATACTCCACGACCATAATTCGGTCATCATACAATTGAACGACGAAATCTGGGTAAAAACGATCCGTAGATGTTGATAGCCAGAAAGATGATTTTTTATGTCCCGAGAGATTTCGAATCCAGTATTTCACATCGGGATGGTTATCAATGGTCTGAGCCCAATCAAATTCCTCCCCATCACTTTTCAATTCCCCAATCTTGCCGAAAAAGTGCTTCTTGAATTGATACCTGCCAGCATATGGCCAAGCTACAGGATAGAGGAGATTCTCGAAAGCGAATCCATCAGTGAAGCCGGTTTCAATGGAGGCATCAGGAGAAAAAAGAAATTTCTGGTAGTCACTCGCATAGGCTTGTCTTCGATAGCTATCAATTTTTTGCTGCACAGCTTTGGCAAGCTGATATTTGAATCGCAAGAGTTCATGCAGTTGAATTCCACGCTTCTCAATAAAGGTAGGCAATCGCTTTGCGGCAAAACTCCAACAGTACAGCCTGTGTGATATCCTGCTGGCGACATTGTTTGTCAAGCCAACGCGAAAGAGCAAGGTCATTCCAGTCCAGTTTGAGCGCTCCAATTTCAAGCTAATTGTTTTGGTCCAGATGCTGATACACAACCTTTTCACCCTTCAGGTCAACCTCCCATCGCTCCGCAGTTTCTTTAACGGAAAATTCCGCGGGGGTGAGTTCAGCATGGTAATCATTCAGTGTCCATCCTCCCAGGTCAAGAATTAGTTCTTTTTCGGCAAGCTCTAGTGTCATGTCAAGGTCAAACTGACGGATAAAGCCTTTTGAGCTTGATCCGCGCATCTTTGGTTGTAAACCGCCAGTTGATGACGGCTTCTTTGTTGTTTCGTTCTTTCTCCCATGCTCCAACCTGTCGACGCACTTCAGTCATAGTATCGATGCGGCAATTCAGGCATTGGTTTGACAGCACTCTCAAGTCGATCTCGGCCATGTTCAGCCAGCTGTACTCGTAATCGTAGCGTGCCAACTGACCGGGTCTTGCTGGAATGGGGAGCTTCGTTTCAGCAATCAACTGTTTCGGTGACTCATCCATGCACACAACTGGATACCGAGGGTCAAATGGATACTTGTACATGTCCAGCACCGTTTCCATCTGGGCAACAAAATCACCATTCTGTGATGGCGGAATTACCCATCCTTGCGTTTTCTAGGGCTTAATGATGTTTTTTTTAAAGCCTGCCGGACGGTTTCATACGAGATCTGATCGACATACTCCAGTTCAACCGCCTTATCGGCCAGAAGCCGCAATGACCAGCGCCTGTGACCGACAGGAGGTTCGGAGCAGCTCATGGCAATCAGGTGCGCTTCAAGATCGCCATCAACCTTGGCTCGAAACATTCTTGTTGAAGGCTTTCTGGTCAGGACAGCGGCCAGACCTTCTTCGACAAACCGCTTTTTAACTCTGTCAATGGTTTTCATGCTGACATTCAGCACGCGAGCAATCGTCTCATTGATCGATCGCTCTTGTTGAAATTTCCCCTCGTCGCAGGCAATCAGGATAAGAGCATTCAGAACCGTTTGAGCAGCATGCTTACCCTTGCTGCTGATGGCTTCGAGCTCTTCGCGCTCGTCTTGAGTCAGGGTGACTTTGTATCTCTTCATGATCACTCCTTGTTTGGGTTGAGTATGAAGAGAATATAAGACTTTTATGCGACACTATTACATTGACATGACACTAGGTACACTTTTTTCTTATAAACCACGGGAATTGGGTATATAGAGTACAAACAAAAAAGCCCCATAACATAATATGCTATAGGGCTTTATCGATGCTGAGGAGGCAGGACTCGAACCTGCAGTTGCCTGATCCAGAATCAGGAGCCTTACCATTTGGCCACTCCTCAAAAGAACTTCCTGTGCACCCGAGAGGATTCGAACCTCTAACCGTCTGATTCGTAGTCAGATACTCTATCCAGTTGAGCTACGGGTGCATTGTTCAAAAGCCCGGCGACTGTGTTGCCGGGCTTTTTGTAGCGTGTACGGGATTCGAACCCGTGATCTTCGCCGTGAGAGGGCGACGTCCTGGGCCACTAGACGAACACGCCAGGTAGTAAATGCATTCTCTTCAACCAGATAACCAGTGGGCCCTGTAGGACTTGAACCTACGACCCAGCGATTATGAGTCGCTTGCTCTGACCAACTGAGCTAAGGGCCCTCAATGCTTGGCTTTAGAGGGAGTTAATATAATACCCTAACCATTAAATGCAAAGCTTTGGTCTGTTTTTTTTGCGTCAGATGATGATTATGAAAATTCATCGTATTTCTGCCGTTCTATTCTTGCTCCTAGACTGCAAAGTTTTTCTTCTATCCGTTCATAACCCCGGTCGAGATGGTAGACGCGGAGCACCTCCGTGGTTCCTTCGGCTATAAGGCCAGCCAGTACAAGGCTTGCCGAAGCCCTCAGGTCTGTGGACATGACCTTTGTGCCCGAAAGGCGCTGTGGGCCATGAACAACGGCCTGGTTTTCGGTAATGTCGATATGTGCTCCGAGCCGGTTCAGTTCGGGAATATGGTTGAACCGTTCATGGTATATATGGTCGGTAATGAGGCTTGTTCCCTCGGCCTGTGTCATCAGTGCCATCCATTGTGCCTGCATGTCTGTGGGGAATGCCGGATAGGGTTCTGCCGTGATGTTGACCGCCTGGAGGGCTGGGGGGCTTTTGAGCGAGATGCTGTGTCCGTTCGTGGTTACCGTGCAGCCGGCCTGGGTGAATGCGTCAAGAACCGACTGCATCTCTTCTGGTTCCGTGTCGTTGAGGGTTATGGAACCTCCTGTGATTGCCGCAGCTGCAAGCAGGGTTCCGGCTTCAATGCGGTCAAATACATTGTTGAATTCAACAGGCTGGAGCGTTGGCTTTCCTTCTATGGTCAGTGTTGTCGTTCCGATTCCGGTGATGGGGGAGCCCATTGCGGCCAGAAAATGACAGAGGGCTTCTATTTCAGGCTCTGCTGCGGCGTTGGTGATGGTTGTGGCCCCTTCAGCCAGTGCGGCGGCCATGAGGGCGTTGCCGGTTGCTCCTACCGAAGAGACAGGGAAATCAATATGGCCGCCCTTGAGCCGGCCACCGTGTGTTGTTGCCTCAATGAAGCCGGTTTCAATGGTGATTGTGGCTCCGAGGCGTTTCATAGCCATGAGGTGGAGGTCAATCGGGCGTGGTCCGAAGGCGCAGCCCCCGGGAAGAGAGACTTGTGCATGGCCGAAGCGGGCCAAGAGCGGCCCGAGTACATAGATGGAGGCCCTCATTTTTTTGACCAGTTCGTAGGGCGCCTCAACACTTTGAACCTTTTTGGTTGAGATTTCAAGAATGCCGTCCGCAAAAGTGCTTTCGGCTCCAAGATGGTGAAGCAGAGAGCGGAAGGTTGCAATGTCGCGGAGGTCAGGAATTCGGTGCAGTCGGAAGGGGCTCTGGCCTGCCAGAAGCGTTGCTGCTATAATGGGCAGTGAAGAGTTTTTTGACCCTGAAGCGTTTATTGTTCCTTCAAGTCGCGCGCCGCCCTGTATGACAAGTTTGTCCATGTATTTTATGTGTGCTGTTTTCCTCCGATGCAAAAAGGGAATGTATAACAAATTAATTTTTTTGACAGGCTCTTTGCGAAGAAAAGATTTAATGCTGTACCTTGAAACAGTTATGCACACCCTATAACCGTTTTGCTGCACAGTGAACGATTTTGCTTTCCGCAGATTCTCCTTGAAAAGCTTCCGTCTCTCCGGCTTTTTCGGGCGACTTATCTGTCTGTCAATTCTTTTTGTCTTTCTCCCTGTCTGTCAGTCGGGGCTTACACCGATGCGTTCTGCTGTTGCCGCTGAGAGCCGTGAACTCCAGAAAATAAAGCGGGAGCGTCAGGCGGTTGAGGCTAATCTCAACAGCTTGAAAAAACAGCTTCAGAAGTACCAGTCGCAGCTGAATTCAACCGCACGAAAGGAAAAACAGTCGCAGCGGCAAGTGGCGAGCATCCGAAAGAAAATTACGCTTCTTGGAAAGCTGATTACTGAAAATCAGCGTTATCTGAAGGTGCTGGATCGCGACATCGGCCGTCTTCAGGGGGAGTTGCAGTCCAACAGGAAGGTGTATGGAACTGTTTCCGATGGGTTCAGAAGAACGGCAGTTTCCGTCTATAAAAATGGACGGAATAGGGATATTGATCGGTTATTTTCTGCTGGTTCGGTCAATGATGCGCTGGTGCGAATTCACTATATCGGTTTTTTTTCCCGTGCGGTCCACCGCGATGTCAATGAGCTGCAGGCGGCTGCCGTTCAGCTTGAAAGTATCCGTTCCGAGCTTGAAAAAAGCTATCGCGCGAAAGCAGCGGCGGTAAAGGATCAAGAGCGGCAGCTGAAAAACATGGCTACCAGTCGGACAGCAGAAGAGCGGGCTCTGGCAAAACTGAAGAAGGACAGGAAAACCTATACGGCACGCGTGCTTGAAGCCCGCCGCAAGAGACGGCTGATGCAGAAGCGGATTGAGGGGCTCATTCTTGCCGAGCAGAAGGCCATTGAGGCTGAAAATGCACGACGGGCCGCTCTGGCAGCTCGAAGCGCTCCGGCTGGCCGGACTGCCCCTTCGGGAGGCAAAGCCGTGGATGGCAGGGCTGTTCCTCCTCCCCCTGATTCTCCTGAGCTGCTACGGATTTCGGCTGATTTTGACAGGGCGGTCGGGCAGTTGCCATGGCCTGTAAGCAACGGGAGAGTGTCGCAGAGGTTTGGGCCATTCAAGGACAAAGAGCTCAATATTGTTACCACCAATAACGGTATAGATATTTCAGTGCCTGTAAACACTTCTGTCAAGGCGGTTTCGGGTGGAAAGGTGGCCAAGATTGCCTTTATGCCAACATTCGGCCACATTGTAATTATCCGTCATCCGAAGGCGTATCTTACCGTGTATGCGAATCTTGGCTCTATTCGGGTTGCCCAGAACGAGCTTCTTTCGTCGCAGCAGGTGATAGGTGTTTCTGGCAAAAATTCTGATGGCGGCTCCATAGTCCACTTCGAGATATGGAAAGGGCGCTTGAAGCAGAACCCTGAAACCTGGCTCAGAAAGTAGCCGAAATAATCAGCCGATGCCTCTTAAACAGCTTTTTTCCGCCATGATGGCGGTTATGTTCCGTTACAGGAATTTCTGGGCTCGGGTGCGGGAGGGGGAGTGGCCTGAAGGGGTTGATCTTCTTCGCAGCTATGCTGTTCCGGTTATTGCCATGGTGCAGCTGTTGAAATTTCCTCTGATAGGCGTACCCCGTCCGGCAATGTTTTATGCCATCGCTTCGTTTTTGCTTGATGTTGCCGCCCTGTATCTTCTTTCAGGCGGAATGCTGAAACTGCTTTTGACAGATGATCCAGCCAGAATAGAGGGGAAGGTTGTGACGGTTCTTGCCTATGGGCTGACTCCGGTCTGGCTGTTTGAATTGTTTTATTTCTCGCCACTCTGGAGTTGGATGGTTGCCCTGCTTGCCCTTGGTCACACGCTTTTGATTGCTTGGTATGGATTTTCCCTGCTGCTGGGGGTTTCCGGCAGGCCCATGCTTCGTGCCGGATTCTTTCTTGCCGGAGTGCAGAGTATCGTGTTCATGCTCTCCATGTCGCTTATGCGGCTGTTTAATTTTTAGTGTTCAGCCACAATCATGAAGGTTCAGGATCTTGATCTTAATTACCAGCTTGTGGAGGATATTCTTGCGTCTTTCCTTCGTAATGAAATCCGCAAGTTTGGGTTCCAGTCTCTTGTGTTGGGACTTTCCGGAGGCATTGATTCGGCTGTGGTCTGTGAGCTGGCCGTCCGTGCCCTTGGCGCAGATAATGTACTGGCGCTGAAGATGCCTTACAGGGCGAGTAGCCGCGAGAGCTTGGAACATGCCGACCTGATGGTTCAGCGTCTAGCTATCCGTTCCGAGGAACACGACATTTCGCCGGCTGTTGATGCTTTTTTTGCCGGAATTCCCGAGGAGAGTCGCCTTCGAAGGGGCAACATTATGGCGCGCGTCAGAATGGTTGTTCTCTATGATGTGTCGGCTCGTGATGGCTGCCTTGTAGCTGGTACCAGCAATAAAACTGAATTGCTGCTCGGATATGGAACGATGTTCGGGGACATGGCTTCCGCCGTCAATCCCATCGGCGATCTTTACAAGAGTCAGCTTCGCGGTCTTGCCCGTCATTTGGGTATTCCGGCTCCTCTGGTAGACAAAGCCCCTTCTGCCGATCTGTGGCAGGGGCAGAGTGATGAGGCGGATCTCGGCTTCACCTATGAAGAGGTTGACATACTGCTCTATATGATGCTTGAGCTGCGTATGGACAGGGATTCGATTCTTGCTGAAGGGGTGCCGGAGACTTTTTACGCAAGGGTTCGCCAGATGGTTGTGCGCAATCAGTACAAGAGGATGATGCCTGTGATTGCTAAAATATCAGGCCGCACACCCGGTATTGATTTCCGGTATGCCCGCGACTGGCAGGAAATCAGGTAAATCAGAACGAGCGCAGCATGGTGTCCTGGTGAAAGTGCTTGTCGTCGGTTTCCGGGTAGTCTGTCGTATAGTGCAGGCCCCTTGATTCACGGCGCTTTATGGCCCCCTCAATAATCATGCTCGCTACCTTGATGATATTTCGGAGTTCAAGCGTCTGTGTGGTGATTTTGGTTTTCTTGTAGAATGATTCCGTCTCTTCCTTGAGAAAGTCGATCCGCCTTTGTGCCCGCTGCAGGCGCAGATCGCTGCGCACAATCCCTACATAGTCGTTCATCACCTGCTGTGCTTCGCGTTTGTTGTGGGCTACAAGAATCCGCTCTTCAGGGTTAACTGTACCGCTGTCGTCCCAGTCGGGGAACGAAACACTGTTTTCAATCAGGGTTAGTTCCTGCTGAATATCGTTGCATGAACGCCACGCAAACACAAGCGCTTCAAGCAGTGAGTTGCTGGCAAGCCGGTTGGCCCCGTGGACGCCGGTGCAGCTGGTTTCACCGCATGCATAGAGACGGTTCAGCGTTGTTCTTCCCCGGCTGTCTGTGCGAACTCCTCCGCATGAGTAATGCGCTGCGGGTACCACGGGAATCATTTCCTTTGTCATGTCAATGCCGAATTCAAGACATGTTTCATAGATGTTCGGGAAGTGTTCTCGCGTTTTCTCAGCCTCAATGTGGGTAACATCAAGGTAGACGCACTCTTCGCCGCTTTTCTTGATTTCAGAGTCTATGGCTCTTGCTACAATATCACGCGGGGCAAGGTTCTGGCGCTTGTCGTATTTGTGCATGAACTCCTGGCCGTTTTTCAGTCTGAGAATGCCGCCAAATCCACGGACCGCTTCTGAAATAAGGAATGATTTTGCTTTCGGGTGGTAGAGTGAAGTGGGGTGAAACTGTATGAACTCCATGTTGGCAATTTCAGCTCCTGCCCTGTAGGCCATGGCAACTCCGTCGCCGGTGGCTATGTCGGGGTTGGTTGTGTGGGGGTACACATGGCCGAGTCCGCCTGAGGCGATCATGGTTATTTTGGCGAGAATTTTTTTGGCGCGGCGCTGTCGTGAGTCGAGAACATAGGCTCCGAAGCAGTTGATATCATTGGTTTTGATGCCAAGATGGTGCTGGGTGAGAAGTTCCATGGCGAAATGGTGTTCCAGAAGTGTGATGTTGGGATGGTTCTCGACACTCCTGAGCAGGGCGTTCTCAACTTCCCGTCCGGTGAGGTCCTGGGCATGGACAATGCGGCTTCTTGAGTGGCCGCCTTCCTTACCAAGGTGGAGATGGTCATGGTCAGATGTTGTAAAGTTTACCCCAAGGCTGATGAGGCGCTTTATGTGTTCGGGCCCCTCCTGCACCATAGTGGCAACCATCTCGCGGTTGCAGAGCCCTGCGCCGGCGTCGAGCGTGTCGTTGATGTGAAGTTCTGCGCTGTCGCCGCTGTCCATGGTGGCGGCAATGCCTCCCTGCGCCCAGTTGGTATTGGAAGTGGAGCTCTCTTTTTTTGTGATGATGGTGACTTTGGCCTTTTCAGCCATATGGATAGCGAAATAGAGTCCTCCAATGCCGCTGCCTATCACAAGGACATCTGTTGTTATCTCTTCAGTCATGGGCGTGTTGTGTGCAAGGGGTATTGATGTGGTGTTCCGGGCAAAGGACAGTTAAATGAAAAATAGCATGACGGCATTGAATTTCCTCTCAGTTGAGCCAAGAAAAAACCAGGGGAGGAGGCTTGCGTATTGGGAGTTTTATTGAGATGTGGCCGGCACTGGGAGAGACTGATGAAAACAAAGAGGGGGCCATGAGTAGCACTCTTTGGTCCCCTTCAAGGATAAGGCTGACACAGCCCCGACAGCGGTTGTGGCTTAGGGCAGCAGAACGGCGCAGGAAATCACGGTTGTCCATAGACCATTCTCACCCTCTGCCGACTGGGTGATGTTGTAAGAATTGATGATTTTCCCGCTCATTTTGTAGATGCCTTCGCGTTCATCCCAGTCTTTGTTCGGATCGAATTCGATGCCGAGCGTTGTTGCCAGCATTGTGGCTGCAAGATCCTCGGCATATTCGCCGGACTGCTCTTCATCTTCACCGAACGGATGGTGTTCTGAAAGGTATCCGTACTGTGTTTCGTCAGCAGGAATTGCTACGCCGATTGAGGCAGTCATGAGCCTGTTGTACTCATTGGTTGAGTTACGGGCCATAACCGCAAAGGTAATCTGTCCCGGAGTGAGAAGTTTGACTCCCTCTTCCACGCTGACGCGTTCGCATTTCGGGGGAAAGATACTCGAGACGGTAACCAGATTGCATTTTTCAATTTTGGCATCTCTCAACGCAAGCTCAAACGAGGAGAGATACTCCTTGTGTCTTCCTACCCCTTTGGTAAAGAAAACTTTGGACGGGACAAATGACAATGCCGTTCCTCCAGATAAATTGTTGCAGAATTAGTGACAGAACCGAAATTGAGCAAGTATAGGAAAAAGCTGTGGTATTCGAAATGTTTTTTTGCTAAACCCCCCGTGAGGAGCGGTATTCAGCCTTTTTTTTCTGTTGCAATTCTGAAAAACTTCCGCTTTCCGGCCCGCAGGGTTTTCGGTTCCATGGAGAGCGTGATGCTTGCGGTGATTTCTTCTATCCGCTCCTCATCAAGCAGAACCGATTTTTGCTGTATCATCCGTCGTGCATCGGTTTTTGATGAAGCCGCTCCAAGTTCAACAAGAAGGTCTACCACGGTTATTTCAGAGTGTGGCAACTTCACGAGCTCAATGTTGTCGGGGGCTTTTTTCTGGACGAACACCCTGTCAAAATGGGACTCGGCCTCTTCAGCAGCTTCGGACGAGTAGTATAGTGCTACAATGTTGCGGGCAAGCATCCTTTTTGCCGTGCGCGGGTCGGTTACGCTCTCTTCAGTAATCTGGTGGCTGTCGGCTGTTCCGGGTGGTAGCAAGAGAGAGCAGTAGTTGGTGATGAGGGTATCGGGAATGGAGAGCATTCTTCCGTACATATCTGCCGGCAGGTCATTGAAGCAGATGGCGTTGCCGAGTGACTTGGACATTTTTTCGACCCCTCCCGTACCGACAAGCAGCGGCATGGTAATGCATACCTGGGGCAGAATGCCGTATTCGCGTTGCATGTCGCGCCCTACAAGCAGGTTGAACTTCTGGTCGGTTCCGCCGAGTTCAATGTCGTTTTTCAGATGGACTGAATCCATTGCCTGAGCCAGTGGGTAGAGGAATTCGTGGATGGAAATGGGTTCTCCGGAGCGGTAGCGTCGTTCGAAATCGTCCCGTTCCAGCATTCTTGCCACTGTGCAGTGGCTTGAAAGCCGGATGACATCGGCAAAGCTCATGGCGCCGAGCCAGTCGGAATTCCAGCAGATGGTTGTCTTTTTCGGGTCAAGAATTTTTGAAGCCTGTTCAAAGTAGCTTTCCCCGTTCTGGCGAGCCTCTTCGGCCGTAAGCTGCGGCCTTGTTTTGCTTTTGCCGGAAGGATCGCCGATCATGGCGGTGAAGTTGCCGATGATCAGGATGGCTTCGTGTCCGAGATCCTGAAAATCACGGAGTTTGCGCAGGACTACCGAGTGGCCGAGGTGCAGGTCGGGGCGTGAGGGATCGGCTCCCAGCTTGACTTTTAGCGGGGAACGGGTTTTCAGGCTGTGGTTAATTTTTGTTTCAAGCTCCTGCCCGGTGATGATTTCAACCGTATTGGCGGTTATAAGGTCAAGCTGTTCCTTCAGTGGCGGAAAAGGCATAATGGAGATTTCTTTGGTGTTCAGTACTGTTTTTTTATCTGCTGCAGTTGGCGCTCGTTGTCCCTGTTTTTGATTGTTTCGCGCTTGTCAAACAGTTTTTTCCCCTTGGCTACCGCTAAATCTACCTTCAGTATCCCTTTCGGGTTAAAAAAAGCTTTGAGGGGAATCAGCGCAAGTCCTTTTTCACTGATTTGGGCCTGCAGTTTTGCTATTTCGGCTTTGTGCAGAAGAAGTTTTCTGCTCCGTTTCGGTTCAAGGCTGTCAAGGTGGTTGAACTCATACGGAGTAATCTGCATGTTCTCCAGCCAGACCTCTCCGCGATGGATGACGGCAAAACTCTCGTTCAGGCTGGCTTTGCCCAGACGCACAGATTTAACCTCGCTGCCAAGCAGTTCTATGCCGGTAACGACTGTATCGAGAATTTCAAACTCAAACCGGGCCTTCCTGTTCTGGATGGCCTGGGTGAATGTTCTTGTCTGCTGTTTTTTTGCCACCAGAGTTTTCAGTGGTTGTCGGGTTCGAGAAATGCGTCCGGAATGATGTTGCCAATGTTGAGCACGAGAAAGGGATCAAGGCATTTTTTCACTTCAGCCATTTCCCTGATTGCCTCCTCTCCATACATGTCGGCAAGGTATTCGCGCTTGAGTTTGCCGATGCCGTGTTCAGCCGAAAGGGTTCCTCCCAGTGCTATGGCCTTTGCAACAAATGTTCTGTAGAGCGTTTTTGCCTCCACGAACTCTTCCCGGTTACGGGGGAGAATGTTCAGGTGCACATGGGAATTGCCTATATGACCGAAAATAATATAGACAAAGCCGTGCCGTTCACAAGAGTTGCGGTAAAAATCAAAGAGTTCACGAAATGCACTGTCGGGTACGGCCATATCTGTGCTTATTTTGCTCTCTTTTTGGCGGCTGAGCCATTCATTGACAATGAGGGGCAGAGCGTGTCGGAATTCACGGATTTTTTCCTGTTCGGAACGGTCCAGCGCAATCCACGATTCTTCTTCCATTCCGTTTGAGGCTTCAATTGTCACAAACAGACGGTCAAGGGTTCCGTCGGTTTCTTCTTTTGCTGCTTCGAGTTCAAGAAAAACCGCTCCATCTGCCGCTGTGGGGACCTCCGGGTATTGTTTGCGGAGAAAGGTGAGGGCGTTGCGGTCAAAAAATTCAAGTGCACGGGGCCGTAAGCCGTTCGCTGGTTTTTTGCATGCGTCGACGAAGCCGAGCAGCTCCTCCATTGAAGGAAAGTATACCAAGCAGGAGATAATGGAGTCGGGCATGGGAAAGAGCATGAGGTTCGCTTCTGCAATGACGCCGAGCGTCCCTTCCGATCCAATGAAGAGGTCTATGAGATCCATTCCCGCTTTTGAAAAGTATCCGGCGTTGTGTTTGCTTGTTGCCGGCATACGGTAGTGGGGCAGATGGATTGTTTTGGTCATGCCGCCTGGGAGGGTGATGTGGAATTCGCCGTTGCTGTCGGCAATCATTTCCCCGCGTCTGATTTCCAGCAGCTCCCCTTCCGGAAGAACCACAAGAAGCCGGGCTATGTGGTTTCTTGTGGGGCCGTATTTGAATGTGCGTGCTCCGGAAGAGTTGTTTGCAATGGTGCCGCCTATGAAACAGAGGCTTTCGGTTGGGTCGGGGGGGTAGAGCCACCCCGATGCCTGAACTTTTTTCTGTATATCCTGCAGTACAGCTCCGCCCTGGACGGTAATGATTGCCCGGTCTGCAGAAAGGACGGTAGGTTCGCCTATGGCATCAAGTTTCTGCATGGAAAGGACGAAGTCGCCGAAGGGGATTCTTCCTCCTGTTGTGCCTGTGCCGTTGCCTGCTATGGTGAAACGGCGGTGCTCCCGTGGTGCGTTTTTCAGAAGCTCCTGGATCTCTGCAATGGTTTCCGGAAAAAACACGCCTGGGGTGTGACCGCTTTTCAGGTTACTTGTGTCTTCAAGAAATCCGCGTATGGATTCCGGGTCGGTTTTACTGATCATTCTGTTCTCTCTCTGGTGGCGTTGGGATTGCTCGGCTGCTGTCTGTTTGGGTTGGCGCAAGAGGGGGTGCCGTGAAGGGTGGTGCTTCGGCAAGAGTGTCGGCTGTGGCAGGTACTGCCGGTGCCGGTTGCTCGGGAATGGGGGGCTTGAGGTATTGGCGGATCAGTCTGCCGGCAATCGGGGCGGCAACACTGCCTCCGTACCCGGCATTTTCCACCAGTACGGTGAGGGCGATTTTTGGATTCTCGGCGGGAGCATAGGCTATGAACCAGGCGTGGTCTTTGCCGTGGGGGTTCTGGGCTGTTCCGGTTTTGCCGCATACGGCAACTCCGGGAACCTGTGCCAGTGTGCCGGTCCCTTTCAGGACCACATCGGCCATGCTGGCGCGGAGAAGATCGAGGGTCTCTGGCTGAAGGGGTAGGCGATGCTGCCGGTAGTTGAAGGGGACATAGATGCCTGTTTTAGTGTCGTGGTAACCCTCAACTATATGGGGTTGGTGAAGTGTTCCGCGGTTGGCGATTGCCGCGACATAGGTGGCAAGCTGGATTGGGGTGGTTCCTAGCTCTCCCTGGCCTATGGCAAGGCTGACCAGATTGCCTTTCGTCCATCGGCCCTTTCCATAACGGCGGTTGTAGTATTCGGCCGAGGGGAGCAGTCCGCTTCGTTCACCGGGCAGGTCGATGCCTGTTTTGCTTCCGAATCCGAACACAGCGCCGTATTTCGTCCAGGCAGTGAAGCCAACATCGAAAATCAGGCTATAGAAATAGACATTTGATGATACGGTAATGGCCTCCTGCATATTTACCAGGCCATGTCCCTCTCCTCTATGGCTCAGGTACTGTCTGTTTCCGAACCTGAAGACGCCATTGTCGAGCACCTTTTTTTCGGGGTCGATGGTGTTTTCTTCAAGCGCTGCGGTTGCCAGAACCATTTTGTAAATGGACCCAGGAGGGTAGACAGCCTGCACGGTGCGGTTGAAGAGGGGCTTGTCGGGGTTGGATCTGATTGCCTTCCATCCGGCAGGGTCGGTTGCGCCGTTGAACACTTCAAGGTCGAAGTCGGGAGCGCTCTGGAGAGCTAAAATGCCGCCTGTTTGAGGGTCAATGGCTATAACAGCTCCTGATTTTCCGGTTGCGGTCAGCAGTTTTCCTGCCAGCTTCTGCAGTTCCATGTCAATAGAGAGCGAGAGGTCATCGCCTCTGGTTGCCGGAATGTCGCTCTTCCCCTCATCGTATCTTCCCGCATACCTGCCAAGCGGGGTGACCATTTCGAGTCGTGTTCCTTTGATGCCTTTCAGATGGGACTCATACTGCCGTTCCAGCCCGCTGAAGCCTATTTTGTCGTCCCGGGCGTATCCCTCTTCTTTTAGCTGTTCGTATTGCTTCGGGGAAATGGACCGTAAATAGCCGAACATGTGTGCCCCGTAGAGCGAGTCGGCATACTTTCGTTTGTGTTCGGCTGCAATGATGACGCCTGGCAACTTCCAGATGTTTTCACTCAATCGTGCTGCATCTTCAGCGCCCAGATCCCGTTTCAGGGTAAGAGCTGAAAACCGGTTGTATCTCGCGCCCTCAGCAATGAGTTCAGCAATTTCATTTTCAGGAACTTTGATGAGCCATGCGAGTGAGGCTGTTCGTGAACTTTTGAATTCGGAGGGGATGAGCTTGACTGAGTAGAGAGGGCGGTTGTCGATCATGACAAGGCCGTTTCTGTCCTTCATGCGTCCGCGGGGAGGTAGCTGCCAGATTCTTCGGATGCTGGCCGAAGAGCTGACTGAACCGAGCTGCTGGAAGTCAAGAACCTGAAGCCAGAATAGTCTTCCAAGCAGAAGGCTGAAGATGGCCACAACGAAAAGAATGGCTTTTGAAGTGCTTCGCTGATAGGTATCCATCATGGGGTCAGTCAGCAAAAGATTTCTTCATGAAGAGAAAGCGAACGGCAATGGCCAGGAGGAGGGCGAATATGGCCGCAATGGTTCCCATAACCAGTATCCTGTAAGCGGGGGAGAGTGCGAGCGGGTTGGAGCCTATGGCCATGATGGCGTGGCTGGTGAAACTGCAGAGGGTTGAGGCAAGAAAGAATCTCCGGGTTTTGACATTTCTGGTGGCATGGCTTTCTTCGGGAATCTGGAAGAGACCCGCCATTAAGCCGCCGCCGGTGCCGGCAAGCATCAAGAGACCTATCTGTCCACTCAGAAGTCCTGTCAGCATTCCGCCAAGAAAGCCTGTTAGCATGGAGGTGTTCCGGCCGGACGAAATGGCGGTGAACCCGACAAGAACCGCTATGGCATCGGGGGAAACATGCAGAATGGAGAGACGAGGCATGAGGAACACCTGCATAATGGTTGCAAGAACAAGCAGGGCGGCAATGCGGAATGTTGTTGCTTTCACGATAAAGAAGCTCCTCGAATATTTAACGGTCGGTTTCGGATTCGGTTTTTCCTTCCAGGAGCCTGATTTTTTCAGGGTCTCTGTTGAGAGGCACCACCACCACATGGTTCAGAGAGGAAAAATCAACAGCTAGTCGAATAATGACGGTGCTGAACAGTGTGCCCTGTGTAACTGAGACAACCTGCCCTACAGGGAGGCCGGGAACGGCAAATGTGCTGAAGTTTGTGGTGAGCATCTTCTCGCCCGGTTTCAGGCTGCTGCTGATGGGTACATGGTCAACAGTGGCCATATCTTCACGGCCGCCGTTCCATGCGAGTACTCCCATGGTGCCGCTTTCTGAAGAAACGACGCTGGCCTTGAAATCGGCATGGATGAGTGGCATTACTTTTGCATAGTGTTCGGAAACGGCAACCACTCGGCCCACAAGCCCACGGGGCGTCATAACTGTCATATCCGTTCCTATTCCTCGGCTGCGCCCCCCATCAATCAGAAGCATGTTTTCCCTGTTGCTGAATTGGCGGTCCACAACCCTTGCAATGATGAATGGCTTCAGCCCTTCGGCTTTGCTGCTGATGATTCTCAAGCGGTCGGCTTCATTGCGAAGGCTGTCTTCAGCTGAGAGTATTTTTGCGACAAGAGAAAGATTGGTTTCGAGAAGCCGGTCATTTTCACTTTTGAGGTTGATGAGGTAGCCGTAGCTTGCTATTTTGTCGGCAATAGCCGACCTGAATCCGGTTCCGGTAGTGCTGATACGCCGAATGACATCCGCCTCTTCCATTTTCATGAAGATCAGCGAAATGGCTGAAAGCACTGCCAGCAGAAGCAAGGAGTTGTTTCTGAAAAAAAAGCCGAAAAACTTCTTCACCGGATAGAAAACTTTTTAGTACAATGAAACCTGAATGAAGGTGCCTTGGAAGCCTCATCCTGTTATAAATCCGCCAAGAGCAAACCAATGAACCAAAATATTAAAATTACAGCCAAATTCATTGTTGTTGGCGACAGGGTTCTTGTCAAACCGAAATCTCTTGATGAGCGCACCAAATCAGGCATCTATCTGCCTCCCGGAGTGCAGGAAAAGGAGAAGATACAGAGCGGCTATATCATCAAAACCGGTCCCGGATATCCTGTAGGACCCCCGCCCGAATCGGACGAACCATGGAAGGAGAGTGCTGCTACCCCGCAGTACATCCCTCTTCAGGCACAGGCTGGCGATTTGGCGATTTTTCTGCAGAGCAGCGCTTATGAAATAGACTATGACGGTGAGCGATACATAATTGTACCCAATTCAGCCATACTCCTTCTGGTTCGGGAGGATGACGATCTTGAATATTATCTGAAGTGAAAATGACCACTCCCCCTGTTTCCCTGCCTATGGATGAGCTTTCAAGGCGCATTGTCGCCCTTAAAAAAGAGATGAATGCCGTCATTCTCGCTCATTATTATACTCTACCTGAAATTCAGCAGGTGGCAGATGTTGTTGGCGACAGTCTCGCCCTTGCCCGTGCTGCCGAGAAGATTGACGCCGATGTTATTGTGTTTGCCGGAGTATATTTTATGGGTGAAACGGCAAAAATCCTCAATCCCGGCAAACTTGTTCTCATGCCCGATCGTAATGCCGGCTGCCCTCTTGCTGATAGCTGCCCGTCTGAAGATTTCCGGGCATTCCGTGCAGAGAATCCCGGAGCGGTTGCCATCACCTACATCAATTCAACGGCGGAGCTTAAGGCTCTGTCCGACATTACCTGCACCTCGTCCAATGCCGAACGCATTGTGGGAATGATTCCAGAGGGAACCCCGATTATTTTCGGACCCGACAGGAACCTTGGCGGTTATATTTCCCGCAAACTGGACCGGGAGATAATTCTCTGGCAGGGATTCTGCTATGTACACGATGCCTATTCCGCATCAGTTATAGGGGAGGCTCGTGCCATGCATCCCGATGCGGAGCTCATTGCCCATCCTGAATGCCGTGAAGAGGTACTCCGTCTTGCTGCATTCGTGGGTTCAACCCAGGCGCTGCTTGACTACAGCGTTACAGCTCCAGCAACATCCTTCATTGTTGCCACCGAGCCGGGCATTCTCTATGAGATGCAACGCCGTTCCCCCGAAAAAACATTTATTCCCGCCCCTCGTGACTCCCAGATCGGGGGAAGCGTTTGTACTCAGATGAAACAGAATACGCTCGAAAAGCTCTACCAATGCATGCTGAACCGATCACCCGAAATCACCGTCCCTGAGCCATTACGGAGCGAGGCCCTGAAGCCGGTCCGACGGATGCTCGAAATGTCGGTATAGAACAACAGGGTACTTCCGCCCATTTCCGGAGGTTGCATGACAGAACCCATGCCAATGAGGGTCTCATTGAGAGGGGGCATACAGCGCGTTGTTGTTCCGCGCTGTTCTGTTTTATGCAGGAAGCCCACTCATGGGAGGGGTTAGCCTTTTTTGAGGGAGCTGAGTTTTTTCTGATGTTCGCTGATGCGCAGGCAGGGACTTTTCCTAAAGAAATCCCACCATGACAGAACGGGCGGCATTGTGTTGTAATTCAAGTTTTTCAAGAAATGTTATATTCTATTTTTGTATTGAATATAATGCCTGCCGTCCAGCTTTTGTGGTAGCGGCGAGACGACGGTTAAGTCATTATATATGAATATTCTAATTCCTATCTCATTCCCTGATACTGGAGCGTTTTTATGAAAGTTTCCCGTCTTTTCACCCGTCCCGGCGAGTCTGTCTGCGGCCGGTTTGAATACAATCTGAAAACATCCGTTCTTCGCAATACCGATGGTTCAAAGGTATTTGAAATGAACGAGGTTGAGGTTCCAAGGCATTGGTCGCAGATGGCGGCGGATATTCTCGCCCAGAAATATTTCAGAAAGGCGGGCGTGCCGCAGCGAGATGTCTCTGGCGAATTCCTGCGGGATGAGTCGGGCAATGTGGTGATGGGAAGCGAGAATTCCGTGAAACAGGTGGTTCACCGTCTTGCCGGCTGCTGGCGGGAGTGGGGTGAGAAACATGGATATTTTGACACACCGGAGGATGGAGAGTCGTTTTATGATGAAATGGTCTATATGCTGCTGGCGCAGATGGGTGCACCCAACTCTCCCCAGTGGTTCAATACCGGGCTGAATTATGCCTATGGAATTACCGGGCCGGCTCAGGGCCACTACCATGTTGACCCTGCAACAAAAAAGGTATGCGAGTCGGAGGATGCCTACAGTAGGCCCCAGGCCCATGCCTGTTTCATTCAGTCGGTCAGTGATGACCTTGTCAACGAGGGTGGTATATTCGACCTTGCCATCCGTGAGGCCAGAGTTTTCAAGTTTGGAAGCGGCTCGGGCACGAACTATTCCAACCTCCGCTCATCGGGGGAAAAGCTCAGCGGCGGCGGAAGCTCATCCGGACTGATGAGTTTTCTGAAGATTTTTGATTCATCTGCGGGTGCAATAAAGTCGGGCGGTACCACCCGCAGGGCAGCCAAGATGGTCATTATAGACATTGATCATCCTGATGTTGAACAGTTCATTGAGTGGAAGGCCCGTGAAGAGGACAAGGTTGCCTCTCTGGTGGTTGGTTCACGCATCTGTTCACGCTTTCTTCAGGCCATTGTTTCCGAGGCTCTTGAAAACGGTGCGGATCGGAACAAGAATCCGAAACTCCAGCGCCTGATTGAAAACGCGCTGCAGCGTGCAGTTCCCATGAACTATATCATCAGGGTGCTGGCTCTTGTTGAGCAGGGCTTTACCTCCCTTGATTTTGATGAGTACGATACCAATTACGAATCGGAAGCATATCAGACAGTAGGCGGCCAGAACTCAAACAATACCGTCAGGGTGACCAACGAGTTCATGAAGGCTGTTGAGAACGACGATATCTGGACCCTTAAAGAGCGCACGACAGGAAAGGGTGCCCGTGCAGTCAATGCGCGCGATCTCTGGCAGAAAATTCTTATGAGCGCATGGAAGTGTGCTGATCCCGGTCTGCAGTTTGATACAACCATCAACGAGTGGCATACATGTCCGAACAGCGGCCGCATCAATGCGAGCAACCCTTGTTCTGAATACATGTTCCTTGACGATACTGCCTGCAATCTGGCAAGTTTGAACCTGATTCACTTTCTTGATGAAGAGAGCGGAACCATCAAGGTGGACGAGATCCGTCATGCTTCTGCCCTCTGGACGATTGCGCTTGAAATTTCCGTTCTGATGGCTCATTTCCCCTCAAAGGATATTGCCCGTCTGAGCTATGAGTTCCGTACTCTCGGCCTCGGGTTCGCCAACCTTGGAACCGTGCTGATGGTTCTTGGCATTCCTTACGATTCGCCCAAAGCTCTTGCGCTGGCGGGTTCAATTTCGGCACTCATTACCGGACAGGCCTATGTCACCTCGGCTGAACTGGCGCGTGACCTTGGCCCTTTTGATGGGTACGCAGCAAACTCAAAAGAGATGCTTCGTGTGATTCGCAACCATCAGAGAGCGGCTCACAACAAGTCGGAGGATGAGTACGAAGGGCTTTCGGTCAAGCCACGCGGCATTGATTCAGAGTACTGCTCAAATGAGCTGTTCTCGGTGGTTGGCAAGGTGTGGGATGAGGCGCTTCAGAAGGGTAAAAAGCATGGATTCCGCAATGCGCAGGTCAGCGTTATTGCCCCCACCGGTACAATTGGTCTGGTGATGGACTGCGACACTACGGGCATTGAACCGGAATTTGCCATTGTCAAGTTCAAGAAGCTTGCTGGCGGTGGTTATTTCAAGATTGTCAACCAGTCTGTCCATAAGGCGCTTGGTCGGGTTGGTTATACCCCCGAGCAGATTGAAGAGATTGAACTTTACTGCAAGGGCAGCGGAACCTTGGCGGGATGCCCCTCCATCAACCGGCAGTGGCTTATAACCAGAGGCTTCACCGATGAACGGATTGAAGTGCTGGAGGAACAGCTTGAAGCGGTTTTTGATATTCGTTTCGCCTTCAACAAGTGGATTCTCGGCGAGGATTTTTGTGAGTCTTTGGGCTTTACGGAGGCACAGCTCAATGACCCTGATTTCAACATGCTTGAGGCACTTGGTGCAACCGAGGAGGATGCCGAGGCGGCCAATGACTATATCTGTGGTACCATGACCATTGAGGGGGCTCCACACCTCAAGCTTGAGCATCTGCCTATTTTTGACTGTGCCAGCCGCTGTGGACGCAAGGGGCAGCGGTTTATCAACCATATGGCGCATGTGCGCATGATGTCTGGAGTGCAGCCCTTTGTATCAGGAGCCATATCCAAAACGGTCAACATGCCCTCCACGGCCACCGTTAATGAAATCAGCGAGGTCTACCTGTCGGGATGGTATCACATGGTCAAGGCGATTACCGTCTATCGTGACGGTTCAAAGCTCTCCCAGCCACTGAATATTTCCAGTTATCAGGATCTTGACGAGGTGGTCATGCTTGGCAATGAGGATGATCTTGATGAAACCAAGGGACCACGGGAGGTTCAGGAACGCATTATAGAGAGGGTATACCACCGTTCGGAGCGCAGAATGCTGCCGAAGCGCCGGAAAGGATACATTCGCGAAGCTTATGTGGGTGGTCACAAGGTGTTCCTGCGGACAGGGGAGTATGAGGACGGTTCGCTTGGCGAGGTGTTTATAGATATGTACAAGGAGGGGGCATCCTTCAAGGGGCTCCTGAACTGTTTTGCCGTGCTTGCCTCAAAGGCGCTGCAGTACGGCATGCCGCTCGAAGAGCTGGTTGAAAGTTTCACCTTTACCCGGTTCGAGCCTGCAGGTGCTGTGCAGGGGCACAATGCCATCAAGAATTCCACATCCATTCTCGACTATGTGTTCCGTTCCATTGGCTACGATTATCTCGGCCGAAAGGATTTTGTGCATGTGAAGGCTGTTGACGAAGTTGCCCAAAACGGCGTTGCCGGCAAAGAGAAACAGAAGACGCAGGAAAAACCGGCTGAGGTTAAGCCTGTAATGGCTGTTCATCATGCCCAGTCGGAGTATTCCCATACCCTGAAGAACCAGATTGTTCAGGCAAAAGTACAGGGATATACTGGTGAGCAGTGTGAAAATTGCGGTTCCATGCGCGTAAAGCAGAATGGAACCTGTAAAGTATGTGAGGATTGCGGTATGACGACTGGCTGCTCCTAAACAGGTCTGCCGGCCGGCCTGAACCCGGTCCTGGAGGGCTCAATTGTCGTTTCACGAAGGTTGAGCCCCTCTATCAGGAGGGTTCTGGAAGGGGAGTGCCGGACCAGTTCGTAATCGTGGGTGCCGACAATCACAATAATACCTTTCTGGTTGATTTTCTTCAGGTACTCCAGAATTTCCAATGAAGTGTCGGGGTCAAGGTTTCCTGTCGGCTCATCGGCAAGAATGACCAGTGGCTCACGAACCAGTGCTCTGGCAATGGCAACCCTCTGCTGTTCCCCTCCTGAAAGCCGGAGCGGCATCTCTTTCGCTGCATCCGCAAGTCCAACGCTTTCAAGTGCCTGCATCACAGCCTCCTTTATCAGTTTTCCTTTTGTTCCCGTGACCTTCATTACAAAGGCCAGGTTGTCATAAACCGAGCGGTCTTCAAGAAGCCTGAAATCCTGAAACACAATTCCGAGTTTTCTGCGGAGCAGGGGGATTTCACGGTTTTTTATTGTGCGCGAGCTGTATCCGGCAATCTGTATTTCACCTTTTTTCGGTCTGATGTCCATATACATCGACTTCAGAAGTGTTGATTTCCCGCTGCCGCTGTGGCCAACGATATAGAGCAGTTCGCCAGGCTGAACGGTCAGGTTCAGATTGGTGAATACCGGCTTTTTGTTTAGTTCAAGGTCAACATTGATGAATGAAATCATTGGTTCGTTCCTGTAGGGTTTCTGTGTTGTGCAATATTGATGGCAAGCATGGCGGCTTCATAAAAGCTCTCTTCAGAAGCGGCTCCTGTGCCCGCAATGTCGAATCCGGTGCCATGGTCGGGAGAAGTGCGGACTATCGGAAGGCCAAGGGTCACATTCACTCCGCACTCAAACGCCATTACCTTGAAGGGGAGAAGACCCTGGTCATGATACATGGCAACCACCCCGTCATAGTTTCTCCATTGGCCGGAACCAAAAAATCCGTCAGCCGGAAAAGGCCCCTCAATGTTCATTCCCTCACCTGCAAGCCTCTCTATGGCCGGGCGTATAATGGCGCCTTCTTCGCTGCCCATCACCCCGCCGTCAGATGCATGTGGGTTGAGGCCGAGAACCGCCAGAGATGGCTCAGCAATCCCGAAATCCTCCTGAAGCGCTCCCGAAAGCTGCCGAAAAAAACCGTCCAGATCCATTGAGCTTATGAGGGCGGGGACCTTGGCAATCGGTTCATGGATGGTTGCAAGCGCAACCTTCAGTCCCGTTCGGGAGTCGGCAAACATCATTATGGGAGAGGGAACACCGAACATTCTCCCCAGAAACCCTGTATGGCCTGTATCGGGGCATCCGGTAAGGGCAAGCGCCTCCTTGTGCAGCGGTGCTGTTACAAGAGCGTCGCAAATTCCATCCCGGCAGAGTTCCGCCGCAACCCTCAGTGACTGTAATGCAAGTGCGCCGGCTTCAGCTGAAAGGGTGCCCGGCAGTATTGTTTCCGGTTCGGCGACTGAAAGAACTGGCAGCACACCACAGCTGCATGGGGTAAGGTTTTGTGACAGGCTGTGAGCATCAATTCGTTCAAGCTCCATCGGCAGGCCAAGAGAGCGCAGGTAGAATTTCATGACACGCAGAGAACCGGCAACAACTACTGAATGGCCGCACCGCTTCATTTTCAGGAAGCTTTTAAGGATAACTTCCGGCCCAATGCCGTGTGGATCTCCGAGAGAGAAAACAATGCGCATTTTTCAGAGCCTCTTGTAGGCGTTGGCTATTTTCTCATCCTTTACAACGCCTTTCATTGCGAGCCAGAACAGGATCGGTTCGGGCAGAAGAATAAAAAAGCCCGCTTCCGGCCGGTGGGTGACTTCGGGAGAAAATGCCTGAAAATGCTGGTTCATGAAGTGGGCTGCCGTGAGCCCCGAGAGAAGGTCGCCAAGAAAGAGGAGTATGGCAAGAGCAATAAGAGTTCTTTGAAGCTGCCGGTTTTTATAAAGAAATATGGCGACAATGGCAACCAGTGCCGTCAGGGGCGAAAATATACCGGCTGCATAGCTTCCTGTTACGAATAGCGCCCCCGCTCCTGTATAGAGAGAGAAATCAGAAAAAAGAAACTGCTGCTCGGCCGTTACGCTCCAGAAAGGGAAAAACATGCTTCCAAGAGCAAGCAGTGCTGCAGCAAAAAGGTAGAGGCTCTGAATTCGTGCTATCATGGCCAACAATATGTTATCGGTTATCAGGATTGGTCAATAAGACTCACTGTATTCAATATAGCTCAAACGCATTAAAATAAAGTCTGGACTTGGGGACTTTTGTTCGGTTTAAATATTATTTAGGAATTATTCTTGCTTGATTGATGGAATATGTTGTATCTTTCTACAAGAATAAACCTGTTCTGGTGTGGGCTGATAAACAAACAAAAATAGAGGAGAAAGAGACAATGTCACAGCATCTTGATGAGGAAATGTACTATGATATCTCCATGCCGCTGCTTGGAGATGAATTCCCTGAGCTTGAAGTGCAGACGACGCATGGCCCAATGAATATTCCGGGTGATTTGAAGGGGTCGTGGTTTGTGCTGTTCAGTCATCCTGCGGATTTTACGCCAGTCTGCACTACTGAGTTTGTGGCTTTTCAGGAGCGGGTGCCGGAGTTTGATAAAATCGGCTGCAAGCTGGTCGGCATGAGTGTTGATCAGGTTTTCTCGCACATCAAGTGGGTGCAGTGGATTAAGGAGGAACTTGATGTTGATATTACTTTTCCGATTGTTGCGGCAAATGATCGTATTGCCAACAAGTTGGGAATGTTGCATCCGGGCAAGGGAAGCAATACCGTCCGTGCCGTTTTTGTGGGCGACACCCACGGCAAGGTTCGTCTCGTGCTTTATTACCCGCAGGAGATAGGCCGGAACATGGATGAAATCCTCCGTGTTGTTACTGCGCTGCAGATTTCCGACAAGAACAAGGTTGCCATGCCTGCAGATTGGCCGAACAATACGCTCCTGAAGGATCGCGTCATTGTTCCTCCGGCTACCAATGTAAGCGATGCCGACAAACGAATGCAGCAGTATGAGTGCTATGATTGGTGGTTCTGCCACAAACCGCTTGAGAAGTAGGCCTGTTTTTTTAACCATCCACAGGGGGTTGGGCGTGAACGCTGATCCCTGTGGTGGTGTTTGCGTATCTGTAATGATACGGGTTCGTTTTGTCAATGATGTATGAAACCCAGGAGGATAGAGCGATGGGAACAAGAGGTCGTGAAATTGTAGGGGAGCATCTTGGACGGGTGCTTGAGTTGCTCAACAAGGCTTTTGCCGATGAGTGGCTGGCATATTACCAGTACTGGATAGGGGCCAAAATTGTGGAAGGGCCTATGAAGGATGCCGTTATGGCGGAACTGCTGCAGCATGCGGCTGATGAACTGCGTCATGCTGAAATGGTGAGCACCAGAATTATACAGCTCGGCGGAACTCCGCTGACAAGCCCGAAGCAGTGGTTCGAGTGGACCAATTGCGGTTATGATGCACCTGACAACCCGTTTGTGAAGACCATTCTGGAGCAGAATATTTCGGGTGAGCAGTGCGCCATTACAACATATAACAGCATTATTGAGGAGATCGGCATGAAAGATCCCATCACTTTCAATCTTGCCGTGCAGATAATGCAGGACGAGGTGGAGCATGAGGAGGATCTGCAGTCTCTTCTGGAGGATCTCGGGGTTTTTCTCCAGCGCTAAAGAACATTCTGTGACATGTTTTTTTGTTCGGTTATCCCTGTTTATCAATTCAAATCAAATCAAGGGTACTTCTATTTATTTGTTGCGCACTGCGATTACATCGTTGGTAGGTGCTCGAAATCCTCATGTACCGTTTGTACACTCCGGTTTCTGCGCTCCGTCCGCCTCGTACTCACAGCGCTCACGACAATAAATAGAGATGCCCACAAGAAGGAGGGCGCATAGTTATGCCATCTACCCATGAGAATCTGAAGAACGCATTTGCCGGTGAGAGCCAGGCATACATGAAGTATGTGACTTTTGCCAAAAAGGCCGAGAAGGATGGATTCGCCAATATTGCAAAACTGTTTCGTACCACGGCTGAGGCTGAAAAAATCCATGCCGAGGGTCATCTTGGTTCCGACGATGCCATCGGTTCAACTGCAGAGAATCTGGAAACGGCTATCAGCGGCGAAACCTATGAGCACAATGAGATGTATCCTCCCATGTATGAGCAGGCTGTTGCTGAAGGGCACAAGGCGAAGCGGATGTTCGGATTTGCGGTAGAGGCCGAGAAGGTGCACGCTGCACTGTACCGTTCTGCGCTGGAGGCTGTAAAAAAAGGTGAGGACATTGCAGCCACGGCTGTATGGCTTTGCCCTGTTTGTGGCCACATTGAACTGGGCACGCCTCCTGAATTCTGCCCTATCTGCAAAGTCAAGGCAGAGAAGTATATTCAGGTTGCCTGAAGACAATTCTCTCCAGTTTTTGCAATGAATGAAAAAAGCCTCCGATTGTTATCGGAGACTTTTTTTGGACTAAAAACGGGTGATTCAGTTCTTCTGTGCTGGTTTGCGGCAGTTCTCACATATCCCGCTGATCACCACACGCCTGCCGAGGACCTTGAATTTACTGCTTTCTGCGGCTTTGGGCAGCGGAAGTGCGTCGAGCGAACTGTCGTAAAAATCAATGATACTTCCGCACTGTATGCAGTGAAGGTGATGATGGGGTTCAAGGTCGGTATCGAATCGCCGTACACTTGAGTGTGACTCAACGGTGTCTATAACCCCGATCTCTGCAAAGGTCAAGAGGGTACGGTTGACGGTGTCGAAGGAAATTGTGGGGTTTGTTCTGACAATGCTTCTGTATACCCTGTCGGCTGAAGGGTGCTCTCTGTTTTCAGCCAGCTCACGGTATATGGCCAGTCGTTGCGGGGTTACTTTCAGTTGGTTTTCCCTGCATCGCTTCATGAACTGTTCAATCTGCAGTTCGCTGGTTTTCTTTTCCATGACGCCCCGTTTTTATTGTTGTGTCTGGGGATTCTGTAAAATGGATAAAAATAATCTTTATTTAATGTAGTGAAAATATTCAGAAGGAACAATTCTTATATAAGAGTGTACTGCTTTTTGTGAGGCCCCTTTTGTTCGTCATGTCAGGAAATTATATTTTGACTGTAACCTTCATATCGCTTTCCTTTCATGAAAGAGAAAAAGTGTCCTGTCACCAGACTGCCGATTATCCATAAGCCGGAATGGGATGTGTTTCACTCCGGTCCGGATTACCGGGTGGTGTTTGAAACCATCGGTACGGATATTATTCATGCCCGTGTGTCGGCTGAGAGGGGGACCTATCTTGACTTTATTGATAAAGAACTCTTCAGGCTGGTATGTGATGAGCTGAAGGTGGAAGAGAAAAAGGTCTATGTGGTTATTGATTATGACCCAATCCGTGAAGTCCGTCTAAGCTATAAGCAGGATTATGCCAACCTGTTCTATAACTGGGGGCCGTGGATAGCGCTTCTTGTCGTCTACAATGTTCATCCCGATATCAGAACCGACATGGAGAGCCTTGGCGCTCTGTGTCCTCTGAAATCGCAGGCGATGATTGTGGACAGTTATGATGATGCGATGAAGAGCGTTCTTGAGGCACAAGAGCTGTTCGGGCAGTATGCGGTTCCCGGTGTTGTGGCTGTCAATTCCGAGGAGGATCTGAAAAACCGTTTTCTTGCCGCTGTTGCGCGCCTTTCATGGCTTGATCTTGTCGATCACCCTATTGATTTTCCCCCGGCAGGAAGCGGAAGGGAAGGATATTTTCAGGCACTTGATGCCCTGCGCATGGACCTGCTTGAAGGCGAAGAGCTCCATGAACAGAAGATTGCGGCGATAAAAAAAGAGTATGCTACGCGCGAAGCGCAGTATGGCATGCAGATCAACCTGCTTTCTGAGGAGTCTCGCAAAATCCGTCGGCATTTTGAAACTGAGAGAGGTGCGTGTCAGGATATTCTTGCCCTTAAAGAGACGGAGCTTGCTGGAGTGGCTAATCAGTATGACGACACAATCCATTCGCTTTCATCGCTTTGCGATCATATTGGCGCGGCCGACATTGACCCGAAGTTGCAGAAGGTACTGGTTGGGCTTTGCTCGGATCTTTCAAACAGGGAGCAGGAATGCCGGGTGCTTGGCCGCGAATTGACAGAGGCGGATGTGGGGTTTCTTTCAGCACTGGAGTCTCTCTACCCGTTACTGACCGGACGCGAGCGTCGTGTATGCCTTTTTATCAAGCTGAATTATTCATCCAGAGAGATGGCGAGAATTCTGGGGGTGTCGGTGCGGGGAGTGGAGAACATCAGGTACCGTCTCCATAAAAAACTCGGACTGGACCGGCATCAGTCACTGAAGAATTATTTTTCCAAATTGGTTTTGGGGCCGGCAGCCAGTTAGCTGGCTGCGCTCTTAATTCGGCTGCGGAATTGCCTGCTGAATTACCCGTTCAGCAAAGCCTGAAATTCGGGCTGTTGCACCTGCTCCGTTTCGTATAAACTCTCCGGCAGCATTTCCCTGTTGTTCTGCAGCCCCTTCCCTATTGATAAGCCTGTCAAGGATACGGCTAAGTTCTTCGGGAGTTTGGGCTGTTGATGCCCCGCCAGTCTGTAGCAGAGTTTCGGCTTCAGGTGAGTTGTGATATCGGGGTCCGAAGATGACCGGTATTGCGTAGACTGAAGGCTCAAGGGTGTTGTGCACATTGACGCCGAACCCTCCCCCAACATAGGCAATCGAGGCAAGCGAGTAGAGTTCGAGCAGATAGCCGGTCTGGTCTATGATGAGCACCTGCTTTTGGGCGTCAAAACTTTCCTCAAGGCAGGATACCCTCGCAGAACCTAGATTCTCCGTCTGAAGTCGCTTTTCAATGCGCTCAATGTTTTCTTTATCCACCTTGTGGGGAACCAGTATGAGTGATGGGGGATTTTGAAGGGAGCGCATGGCTTCCAGAATCAGCTCTTCGTCTTTTTCCCAGACGCTTCCCGCAACAAGAACACTGCGGTTTGTGAAGTGGGTCTTCAGGTGAGCAACATGCTCTGTGTGCCTGCTGCGCAGAATAACCTGATCAATTCTCGGCTCTCCGGCGGTTTCGGCCTGAATGCAGCCAAATCGTTCCCTGAATGCCCGGGCGTCATTCTCCGATACGGTGAAAATCCGATCGAAAAGATTGAAAACGGTGCGGTAAAAGCCTTTCAGGAGCGGGTTGAAGTAGGCGGAGCCGGGCCGGAGCACGGCGGCGGCCAGAATCATGGTGGCTCCGTGCCGTTTTGCGGCAAGGAGGTGATTAGGCCAGAAGTCGTAACGCATCAGCATAAATATGTCGGCCTTAACGAGCGATGCGGTTTTTTCTGCATTTTCAGGGGTGTCTGCCGGCAGATAGAATACGGCGTCGGCGTCGGGATAGTTTTTTCTTGCGTTGTAACCGGAATCGGAAAGGAACGAAACAAAAACGGCAATGTCGGGGTGGCTCTTTTTGAGTGCTGAAATAACAGGGCGTGCCTGCTCAAACTCTCCAACAGAGGCGGCATGAACCCACATCCGGAACCTGCCGGAAGAGATGGTGACGGTCGCTGCTTCAAGCTCAGTGAACACGCTGCGGCGAAGTGAAAAAAACAGCCCGACTTTCTCCTGAACTTTTCCGATCTGCTTCAGAATGAACAGGGCAGGGGGAAGAATAAGGTTGTATGGGGTTATGCCGCTATTCCGCATTGGTGATGTTGTTACGCATTGCATAAATGTTGGCTGTGCTCCAGCCAGCAGGTGCCATAAAGTACAAAAAAAGCAGGTGGATGGTGGAGTGAAATACTTTTCGCAATTGGCAAAAATAATGCGTACCTTTGCAATCGCATTGACCGCGTGGTGAATATGCTAAGAAAGAGCAGGTGTTGTGTGCTTTCGTTTTTATGATGATCGTTGCCTGTCTGTGAGGGTTTTTTTGCAACAGGCAGAACTTCTTCCTTCATATTATTGCTTTCCTGCATTGTTGCCACCTCAATGAACGAGGTATTGCAAACAATTTTATCCATACAGGAATAAAGAGCATGAGTGACGAAAAAATACAGCCCGCCATCAGTTTTTCCGACTTGAATCTGGCTGAGCCCATACTTCGGGCGCTGACGGATGTCGGATATGAAACTCCCACCCCCATACAGGCACGAACCATACCACTGCTCCTTGAGGGCCGTGATGTGCTCGGGCAGGCGCAGACCGGAACCGGCAAAACAGCCGCTTTCGCTTTGCCGATACTTTCCAATATTGATCTTTCCCTGACGGACCCCCAGGTGCTGGTTCTGGCTCCTACGCGTGAGCTTGCCATTCAGGTGGCTGAGGCTTTTCACAAGTATGCCGAACACCTTAAGGGTTTCCATGTGCTTCCTGTATACGGCGGCCAGGAGTACGGCGGTCAGCTTCGCATGCTGAAGCGGGGTGTCCATGTAGTGGTCGGCACGCCGGGCAGGGTAATGGACCATATGCGCAAAGGTTCGCTCAAGCTGCATTCGCTCAAGTGTCTGGTACTTGACGAGGCTGACGAAATGCTTCGCATGGGCTTCATTGATGATGTTGAGTGGATTCTTGAACAGACGCCTTCCGAGCGCCAGGTTGCACTTTTTTCAGCAACCATGCCGGCTCCAATCCGCCGTATAGCCCAGAAGTACCTGAATGATCCGGTTGAAGTCACCATAAAGGCTAAAACGACAACCGTTGATACCATTCGCCAGCGCTACTGGATTGTTGGTGGAAGCCACAAGCTTGACATCCTTACAAGGATTCTGGAGGTAGAGCCGTTTGAGGGGATGCTTATTTTTGTAAGAACCAAGACAATGACGCTTGAGCTCGCAGAAAAACTGCAGGCAAGAGGTTACAGTGCGTCGGCTCTCAATGGTGATATGGTACAGCAGCAGCGGGAACGGACGGTTGATCAGCTCAAGGCGGGAACGCTGAATATTGTTATTGCCACTGATGTTGCTGCCCGTGGTCTTGATGTTGAAAGGATTAGTCATGTCATCAATTACGACATTCCTTCTGACACGGAATTATATGTTCACCGGATCGGCCGGACGGGGCGTGCAGGCAGAAGCGGCGAGGCAATTTTGTTTGTTTCCCCCAGAGAGAAGAATATGCTTTACTCTATTGAAAAAGCTACCCGCAAGAAGATAGAGCTGATGGAGCTCCCTTCTACCGAGATTATCAACGACAAGCGGATTGCAAAATTCAAACAGCGCATTTCAGATACCATTGCTGCTGAGGATCTTGCTTTCTTTACCCGTCTTGTTGAGCAGTACTGCCGCGAACATGATGTTCCGGAGCTTGACGCTGCTGCAGCACTTGCAGCCATGGTTCAGGGCGATACGCCTCTTCTTTTTTCTGCAAAACCGGCAAAGGCCGAGAGACCTGTCCGTCGTGAGATGGTGGAGCGCTCAAGAGATGACGCCCCCTTCCGCAAAAAGGCGAGACGGGACGACATGTATGGCGATGAACGGCGGGAAGTATACCGGATAGAGGTTGGCAGTGGGCATGGTGTTCAGGCTGGCAACATTCTTGGCGCCATCATCAATGAAATTGGGCTTGATCCTGAAGCTATAGGTCGTATTTCAATCGGTGATGATTACAGTACTGTTGAGCTTCCTTCCGGAATGCCCAACGATGTGATGCATGATCTTCGCAAGGTTAGAGTGTGCGGGCGTCAACTCAGGGTTTCCAAAATGGAGTCGCGCGACTCCGCAGGCGCGTATGCAGGTGTTGGTAAAGGTGCAAAACGGCCATCACGGTCTGCAGGCAAATCCTCGTCCAAGGACGGCGGGTTCTTTACGGGCCCCAAAAAGCGCCGCAAGATCTGAGGGGTCAGCTGATTGAACTACATCGTAAGGTTGTGCTATGAATATTGCATTCTACGGAGCAACAGAGCGGGTTACCGGTTCATGCCATATTGTGCATGCAGCCGGTAGAACCCTGCTGCTTGACTGCGGTCTCGTGCAGGGATCGGACGCTGATGAGGCGCTGAACCGCAAACCCTTTCCCTTTGATCCATCGTCTATTGACGCCGTAATTCTGAGTCACGGGCATATCGACCATTCCGGCCGTATTCCCCTACTTGTCAAGCAGGGCTTCAGTGGTCCGGTGTATGCGCAGCTGGCAACCCGCGACCTTTGCGGCGTGCTTCTGCTTGATTCGGCAGTGCTTTCAGAGCGGGATGCCCTCTACCGCCAGAAGCATCCTCATTCCGATTCCGACCGTCATGCCGAGCCGCTCTATACTCGCGAAGACGCCGTTGTGGCTCTCAATGTGTTCAAAGGGCTTCCCTATGGGGAGCAGCATGAGATTTTTTCCGGAGTGAAGGTCCGCTTTCGGGATGCGGGGCACATTCTTGGATCCGCTCTGGTTGAATTGTGGCTGCAGGAGGGCGAAGTTGAAAAGAAGCTGGTATTCAGCGGTGATCTGGGGCAGTACGGAAGCCCGGTTCTCAATGATCCCGAAACAGTTGAGACGGCTGACGCAGTTTTGATTGAAAGCACTTATGGTGACAGGGTTCACCGGAAACTTGAAGGGACAATTGCCGAGATCGGAGAACTCATCAGCGTGGCGAGGCGGGATGGAGGAAATATTGTCATCCCGGCGTTTGCAGTGGGCAGGAGTCAGGAACTCCTGTATCTGTTTGCTGAGCATTATGAGGCATGGGGGATGAAGAACTGGCAGGTATTTCTTGACAGCCCTATGGCTATTGAGGCAAGCAGTATCTACTGGAATCATCCTGAACTGTTTGATGCCCAGGCTGCAGTGTACAGGAACAATCCTACTTCGCTCCCCCCGCTTCACAATCTTCATTTCACCCCGAGGGTGGAGCAGTCGCAGGCAATCAACGCCATTCACAGCGGCGCAATAATCATTGCCGGCAGCGGTATGTGCAATGGTGGCAGGATACTGCACCATCTGAAGCACAATATCCATCGTTCGGAATGCCATATTCTCTTTACCGGCTATCAGGCTGAGGGGACGCTGGGCAGAGCTATAGTGGACGGGGCCCGGGATGTAACGCTTCAGGGCCGCAAGTATTCTGTGGCGGCTCATGTGCATACCATTGGAGGACTTTCCGCCCATGGCGACCGAGAGGACATGCTTCGATGGGCAGGCGGGTTTAAAGGGAGTCCTGAGTTTTTCGTGGTGCATGGCGACCCTCCGGCAAAACGATCGTTCCGTGACCTTCTTCAGGAGCGTCTCGGGGTAAGGGTAAGTATTCCTGCTCCGGGTGACATATATTCGTTCGGTCTCTGATTTCCATTCATTATTTTATTAATCTTTATATCCTGAATATCAATCATGTCATCATCGTCCATAGGGGAATTTGTTCCGGTTCTGCAGACTGCAATAGGCCCAGTTATTCTCATTTCCGGAATCGGCCTGCTGCTGCTTACCATGACCAACCGTATGGGGCGCATCATTGACCGCTCACGGGCTCTTTTGACGGGACTTGATGCATCTGAAGAGGGCTCCGCGGCAACCATCAACAGGGAACTTGCCGTTCTCTGGAAGCGGGCTAGCTATACCCGTATGTCCATTATTCTTGCTACCTTGACCTGCCTTGGTGCATCAGTGCTGATTATCCTTCTGTTTATTTCAGTGCTCATCACGCTCGATACTTCGCTGATTATTGCTTCGCTTTTTATCGGTGGAATGGTGTCGCTTTGCCTGTCACTCATTTTTTTCCTGCTCGATGTCAATCTTACGCTTACAGCCCTAAAAATTGAACAGGAGAGCCACGAAAAGTCGTGGTAGTTGCTGGGCTGAGTTCCTTTACCCTCTGGGATGAAAGCTTCTGTGGACCTCTTTAACAAAAGAGCGGTCAATGTGGATGTAAATCTGTGTGGCAACAATGGAGCTGTGACCAAGCATTTCCTGCACGGCGCGCAGGTCGGCACCCCCTTCAAGCAGATGGGTTGCGAATGTGTGGCGAAAGGTGTGAGGGCTGATGTTTTTTCTTATGCCTGCCAGCATGGCATACTCCTTTACAATACTGAATACGGCCATTCGGCTCATGTTCTTCCCCCTAGCATTGAGAAAGAGGTAATCTTCGGACTGTGCTCCAGCAAGCTGAATGCGAAGTTTCTGGCGGTAGAGGGTGAGGCTTTCCACGGCAGAATTTCCTATTGGTACCAGCCGCTCTTTTGAGCCTTTCCCCAAAACTCGAATGAACTGTTCCTCCAGATACATGCTCTGTTGTTTCAGGTTGACCAGTTCACTTACCCTCATGCCTGTGGCATAGAGCAGTTCAAGGATTGCTTGGTCGCGAAGGTGCAGTTTTCCCAAAGGAACCCGTTTCAGGGGAGCTGCAAGAACCCGCATAGTTTCATCAAGCGTCAGTACAGAAGGGAGGTATTTTCGCTGTTTTGGCTGATGGAGATTTTCGGATGGATTGGTTTCAAGCACCCTGTCGTTAAGGAGAAACCGGTGAAGTGATCGGATGGCCGATACATTTCTGGCTATTGAGCTGGCCTCAAGGCCGGTTTTGTGGAGTATATCAATAAATCGATTTATGGATTCAGGGGTGATTGTTTCAAGGGAGCTGCACTCTTCCTCCATTGCCAGAAGGTAGCGCTGAAGGTCGTTGCGGTAGGAATCGCGGGTGTTCAGGGAGAAGTTCCGTTCAATCGAGAGGTAGTTCAGAAAGTTTTCGAGAACGGTGCTGAACTGTGTCTGCCGTGGTTCCATTTTGTCAGTTATCCAGAATTTTTCACCATCCTGTGGCAGAATCCTCCGTCAAATCCAGGTCGCTCTCCCGGAAGGGTGAGAAGCGAGCCGTCAGGGCTCATCTCTGCAGCAAATTCGGGAGGAATGAGCCCCGGACGGCTGTCCGGACTGAATTCAGGGTGCCTTTGGAGAAACGCCTCTGTCTGTAGATTGTTTTCACGGGGGTCGACTGAACAGGTTGCGTAAACCAGAGTGCCGCCCTCCTTGAGAAGCTGTGCGGCCTGCTCAAGCAGCTCACCCTGAAGCTTCAGGAGTTCTTCGAGTTTTTCGCTGCTGAGTTTCCACCTCAGTTCTGTCCGTCGGCCAAGAACTCCGGTGCCGGTGCATGGTGCGTCCAGAAGAATGGAGTCGGAAGGGGTTGGGGGTGTGAATGTCCGGGCATCGGCAGTTCGGGCCGTAATGATTGAAATGCCGAGAGTTTCGGCAAGCCGCTGAATTTTAGCGGTTTTCTGTTCATAGATGTCAAGTGTGGTGAGGTGGCCTTCGTTGCCCATCAGCTCACAAAGAGCGGCGGCTTTTCCTCCGGGTGCCGCGCACATGTCGAGCACCTCGCTTCCTGGCACGGGGTTCAAGAGTAGGCAGGCCAGAAGCTGCGTCGGGTTCTGCACGCTCAAGAGGCCGCTTCGCAGTGGGGCTTCAAACGGGCTGAACTCCTGGGAAAGAAAAATCTCTCTGAGGCCCGATTCAATCCGTGTCACCTCCCGAGTGTCGGCTTCATTGAAAAAGCGATTTAAATCTGTTTTCAGGCTGTTGAGGCGGAACCCGAACCATGGAGATTCGTTGTCGTAGCGGAGCATTGATTCTGCTGTTTCTTCGCCATATGCGGTAATCCATTGGGAGACAAGCTCTTCAGGATGGGAGTGGAGCACGGCGAGTCTTGCGGCTGGCTCCATGCCCTTGAGCCACTCTTCGAGATGGACGGTTTCAGGGCTGATTTTTCTCAGGACAGCATTGACAAGCTTTGCCATGCGTTCTCCCTTGAAGCGGCGGGCAAGCCGGACTGATTCGTTCACAATTGCCCAGGCGGGTACCCGGTCGAGAAAGAGCAGCTGCCAGGCACCGAGGCGTAGGATGTTGCGTATGGCTGGAGCGGCTTTCTGGAGATTATGGCTGTAGAAGCGGCTAATGACGAAATCCAGCTGCAGGCGGTAACGGAGTACGCCGTTGACGAGTGATGTGGCAAATGCCCTGTCGGTGCGGCTGAGTGCCGACTTACGGAGCATGTCGTGCAGGAGGGAATCGGAGTGGCGGGTTCCGGTTTCAAGTGCCTGGAGGAGATTGAATGCGAGTTCTCTGGCTGAAGTCATGGGCGCTTATAACGGGGTTCAGGGTGCGGAGGGGTTGCGGGCTGTTTGTAAAATACTCTTTGCTGTTGTAGATTCATTGAACTAAAGTTCTTTTCAAGATTTTACGCTATCATCGAGAAAGGTGGAGGGACTGGCCCTGAGAAGCCTTGGCAACCGTCATTCCAATAATGATTGGTGCCAATTCCATCCTGGCAAGGAAGCCGGGAGAGATGACGGAGCGCTCCCTGTAATGGAGAAGGGGGGTGTTTCACTGATATTGTTATCCCGCCAGATGATGATGGCCGTCAACGCCGCAATGCATTGTGCCAACATGACAGAGAATTCATCCCCGTACAGGTTTGAAACCCTGCAGGTCCATGCCGGACAGCAGCCCGATCCGGTAACGAAATCGCGCGCTGTTCCCATCTACCAGACCACAGCCTATTCATTCGACAGTGCCGAACATGGCGCCGACCTGTTTGCGCTCAAAGTGCCAGGCAATATTTATACCCGCCTCATGAACCCGACAACGGATGTTTTTGAGCAGCGGGTTGCAGCGCTTGAGGGTGGCAAAGCCGGCCTTGCGGTGGCAAGTGGCCATTCGGCGCAGTTTATTGCCATTTCAAGCATCTGCCGGGCCGGCGACCACATTGTGTCATCCAGCTATCTTTACGGTGGTACATACAACCAGTTCAAGGTCGCCTTTGCCCGGCTTGGCATTGGTGTGAGTTTTGTTGAAGGGATGGATCCGGAGCAGTTCCACCGTGCATTACAGCCCTCAACAAAAGCAATCTATCTTGAGTCCATAGGCAACCCGGCCTTTTATGTTCCCGATTTTGAGGCCATTGCGGCTATTGCCGATGAATATGGCATTCCCCTTATTGTTGACAACACTTTCGGCTGCGGCGGATACCTCTGCCGCCCGCTTCAGCATGGTGCTTCAATTGTGGTTGAGTCGGCCACAAAATGGATTGGTGGTCATGGAACCTCTATGGGCGGGATTATTGTTGACGGTGGCTCGTTCAACTGGAACAATGGCCGTTTCCCTCTTCTCAGTGAGCCCTCCGAAGGCTATCACGGTCTGCGGTTCACTGAATCCTTCGGTGAGCTTGCCTTTATTGTAAAGGCAAGGGTGGAAGGGCTTCGTGATTTTGGTCCGGCAATCAGTCCGTTCAACTCCTTTCTTCTTCTTCAGGGTCTTGAAACCCTTTCGTTGCGAGTTGACCGGCACGCCTCAAACACCCTGGAGCTTGCCCGATGGCTTGAGTCCCACCCTGCGGTTGCATGGGTGAACTATCCGGGACTGGAAAGTCACCAATCGCATGAACTGGCGAAGCGCTATCTCCAGAACGGTTTTGGATGCGTTCTCTCTTTCGGTATAAAGGGGGGATACTCGGGGTCGGTTTCCTTCATCAACAGCGTCAAGCTTGCAAGCCATCTTGCCAATGTGGGAGACGCAAAGACACTGGTGATTCATCCAGCTTCCACAACGCACCAGCAACTGAACGACAAGGAACAGGCGTCGGCCGGCGTCAGTGCCGACATGATACGGGTATCGGTTGGCCTGGAGCATATTGATGACATCAGGGAAGATTTTCAGCAGGCATTTGAACACTCCGATAACAAGGCATGAGAGCTATCAACGAACTTATTTCCCCCGACACCCTCCGTTTTACCTCTATAGAACCTTTTCTTACAGAGCAGGGCAGTGTTATTCCGGAAGTTGAGGTTGCTTACAGAACCTGGGGCACTCTCAACGAATCCGCTGACAATGTGGTGCTTGTCTGCCACGCTCTGACAGGGTCGGCAGATGTTGATGCCTGGTGGCCAGGGCTGTTTTCGCCCGGTGGCGCCTTTGATGTTTCGGTTGACTTCATCATCTGCTGCAATGTGCTTGGCAGCTGTTACGGTACAACCGGTCCGCTCTCCCATAACCCGGAAACAGGGAGGCATTACGGCCCTGATTTTCCCGCCATTACCATCAGGGATATGGTGCATCTCCAGCATCGGCTTCTGGAGCATCTCGGCATTCGCCGCATCAAGCTGGCGGTGGGGGCTTCGCTTGGAGGCATGCAGGTGCTTGAATGGGGAGCCCTCTATCCTGAGATGATCCGAGGGCTCATGCCAATGGGCATTTCAGGTCGCCATTCCTCCTGGTGCATTGCGCAGAGCGAGGCGCAGCGGCAGGCAATTGCCGCAGACCGCAACTGGAACGGTGGCTGGTATGAATCGTCAGCTCCCCCTGCCGGCGGACTGTCGGCAGCCAGAATGATGGCCATGTGCACTTATCGCAGTTTTGAGAACTTTCAGGATCGTTTTGGTCGAAGGGTAGGTGACGACGGGCTTTTCAACGCTGTAAGCTATATGCGCTATCAGGGAATGAAGCTGGTGGACCGGTTTGACGCCAATACCTACATCACCCTGACCCGTGCAATGGATATGCATGATCTTGGAAGGGGACGGACAAGCTATGATGAGGTACTGAGCGGTATGACGCTACCTGTGGAAGTTCTCTCCATCACAACAGACCTGCTCTACCCGAAAGAGGAGCAGGAAGAGCTGGTCCAAAAGCTGCCGAATGCGAGAATCCTCTACCTTGACGAACCATACGGCCACGATTCTTTCCTGATAGATGTGGACAGGGTGAGCCGTATGGTTCGCGAGTTTCTTGACGCTATTGAGCGGGAGGGGTGATTTCGCTGAACCCGGTATAGGGCCTCAGTGCTTCGGGAACCTGAATTCCTCCTTCAGGGGTCTGGTAGTGCTCCATCAGTGATACCATGAGCCGCGAGGTTGCCAGTCCTGATCCGTTCAGGGTATGGACAAATTCTGGTTTTGACTTTGCATCCCTGCGGAATCGTATGTTTGCCCTTCTTGCCTGATAATCCTCGAAGTTTGAACAACTTGACGCTTCAAGATATTTGTCTTCAGCCGGAGACCATACCTCTATATCATAACATTTTGTGGCATTGGCACTGATGTCTCCGCTGCAGAGCAGGAGCACGCGGTAGGGAATTTCAAGGGCTTTGAGTATCGCTTCGGCGTGGCCTCTGATATCTTCAAGCGCCTGGTATGAGTCCTCCGGTCGGGTAAATTTGACCATTTCAACCTTGTTGAACTGGTGCACCCTGAGAAAACCCCTGGTGTCTTTTCCGTAACTGCCAGCCTCTCTTCGGAAGCAGGCTGAATAGGCTGCATAGGAGATTGGGAGAGATTCGGCTTTAAGGAGTTCGCCGCGGTGCAGGTTGGTTACGGGAACTTCTGCTGTTGGGATGGCGTAGAGTTCATCCTCGGGCATGTGGTAGACTTCACTGGAAAACTTCGGCCACTGTCCTGTTCCCCTCAGTGACTCGCGGTTGACCATAAAGGGAGGAAAAACCTCTTTGTAGCCGTGCTTTTCGGTGTGGCTGTCGAGCATGAAGTTGATGAGGGCCCTTTCAAGGCGGGCTCCTTGGCCCATATAAACAGGAAATCCTGCACCGCTGACCTTTGCGCCGCGTTCAAAATCAAGGATGCCCAGAGATTTTCCCAGTTCAAGGTGGTTTTTTAACGGGAAATCAAGCGGGTGGCTGAACCGCACAGGTTCGCCGAACACCTCGTTTTCTTCAGCCGAGCGACCTACCGGAACCGAGGGGTGCAGGCGGTTGGGAAGGGCAAGAAGAATATCCTCCATTGAGGCTTCAAGGGCCGTAAGGCGGCTGTCCATCTCAGCAATTGCTGTGCCGACCGACTGCATTTCAAGAATAAGGGCGTCAGTGGAGCCGGAGCCGCTTTTTTTTATTTCAGCAATTTCCTTTGACTTCCTGTTGCGGAGTGATTTCAGTTCATCGCTTTCTTTAACCAGTCTTCTGCGCTCTCTGTCCTCTTCAAGCAGCAGGCGAAGTTTGGCTTCATCTTCAGGCTGCTGGCGGTTATGGAGCATGGTGATGATGTCGTCAGGGGAGTCGCGGAGTATGGTGATGTCGAGCATTGTCGGGATGGAAGAGGGTTATGGGTTGAGGAGTGATTTGACGGTGTTCTGAACTATTGTGCCGTCAGCTTTTCCTTTGAGGGATTTCATGGCCTGTCCCATGACTTTACCCATATCCTTCATGGATGCGGCTCCCGTTGCTGTAATGATTTCCTTGACCACGGCGGTAATTTCCTCGTCTGTGGCGGGTTCGGGCAGAAACTCTTCAATGATTGCAAGTTCAGCCTCTTCAATGGCTGCAAGGTCGGGGCGGTTTCCTTCAGTGAACTGCGTTATTGAGTCGCGGCGTCGTTTCGCCATGCCGACAAGAACCTCTGTTTGCTGTTCATCACTGAGTTCAGCCTTTCCTCCTACCCTTATGGAGACCTCTTTTTCAAGAAGGCCTGCGCGAATGGCACGGATGGTGGTCAGCCGATTTTTGTCGCCGCTTTTCATGGCGGTTTTCATGTCGAGATCTATTGTGTCCTTGAGGCTCATTGGTTCCCTTGTTCTGGTATTGAAAAGTCGCTGGAGAGGGCGAAGTGTATGAAAATACAGGAAAAAAAGAAGCTTTCCCACAGGAGGAGGGCTTTCGGAGATCCTGATTATTCGTTGATGTCGCCCCCTACCGGCCGGAGCACTATTTCCTCAACCGAGGTTCTTTGGGGAAGAAGGTAGGCCTGGACGATTGGCCCTGAGATGTCTTCGGGCATCATCATGAGGTTTTTCGTGACTTTGTCCAGTTCTCCCCACATCGGAGTTACTGCGGCGCCGGGCATGACATTGGTTATCCTGACTCCGCATTTCACCGCGTAAAGCCGCATTGCTTCAACCAGGCCCTTCTGGGCGTACTTCGACATTGAATAGAGAGCAGAGGATGGATAGGCCTTTTCAGCAGCAACAGAAGTGATAAAGAAAATATGTCCTGACCGGTTGCTTTCCATTATCGGGAAAACCTTCTGTGTCAGAAAAAAAGTTCCTTTCAGATTGATGTCCATCGTGTACTGGTAGTCTTCCTCTGTCAGCTCCGTGAAAGGGCCGAACCGTCCAACTCCAGCATTGTTTATAAGGCAGTCAATGGTTCCATGGCGTCCCACAATGTCTTCTACCAGAGCCTGTAGGGCACCTATTTCGGTGATGTCTGCCACAATGCACTCCGTTTGTACTCCCCGAGATGCACATTCGGCGGCAAGGCTTTCAAGGTCGCTCCCGGTTCTTGAAAGCAGAACGAGCACAGGCTCAAATGACGGGTCGGCAGAGGCGGCTCTTGAAAAATCAAGAGCTATGGCTCGGCCGATTCCCTTTCCAGCACCTGTTATGACTATGGTGTGTTTCATTGTTGTATCGGTGTTAAATTCACTGTCTTTTGGTGATAAGAGATAAATTATTCGTAAATGCCTTTTATTGAAATTTACCTTTTATGCAAAGACCTATTAAACATATACATTAAATTAAAGTAATAATGCATGTTGCAACTCCTCCAACCCCCTGAATGGTTGCAGAGGTTTGTTCAATGATATAAATTTTTTGGGAAGACATGGCAAGAAGCACAGTAAAGTGGTTTGACGGGAAGAAGGGTTATGGTTTTATTCTTCATCCCGAAGGGGGAGAGGATATTTTTGTTCATTTTTCCGCCATTGATTCAGAGCAGCCCTTCAAGGTGCTGACTCAGGATGCTGAAGTTGATTTTGAGTTTGATACCACCCAGAAAGGGCTGCAGGCAAAAAATGTCCGTGAGGTAACTGAAGGCGCGGAGACCGAAGGTCTGCTTCCCGAAGCTGTCCCGGTGGTGTGATGCGATTACAGCAGGGAGGGGACGGTTTCAGGAAAGCTGGTTGTTTTCTCGGAAACTGTACCATCCTGTTTTCCCGATGATGACATGGTCGAGCAGATCAATCTGAATGACGGCGCTGGCCTGTTTCAGAAGGTTTGTGACCTGCCGGTCGGCATTGCTGGGTTCAGTATCGCCAGAGGGGTGGTTGTGCACCAGAATGATTGCGTTGGCACTCTCTCTGATTGCCGATTTGAACACCTCTCGTGGATGGATGAGCGAGGCGTTGAGGGTTCCTATGGTTACCTCTACACACTTTGTTATCTGATTTTTGGTGTTGAGGTGGAGCACAAAGAGGTGCTCTTTTGTTTCGTCCGACACTCTTCCCTTCATATACTCAAACACATCCCGCGCACCCTGTATTTTTCTGTTGGTGTTTCGTTTGTAGTGGAGCCGTTTGTTGAGCTCGAATATTGCCTTTATCTGCATGGCCTTTGAAGGGCCTATCCCGCTTGTTTCCTGCAGTTCCTCCAGAGTCAGTTCCGCAAGTGCTTCAAGTCCGTGAAGGGAGAGAAGCTCGTTGCAGGTGTCGAGAATATTGTGTTCTCTTGTGCCTACGCGCAGAACAATCGCCAGAAGTTCCGCTGAACTTAATGCTGCCGGGCCATGGGCAATGAAGCGTTCCCTTGGCTTGTTTTCGGGGTCGAAATCTGCAATCCTCATGGGGGTAAGGTTATTGCTATGGTTGAAGCACTTCACTGCAGAAAGAAAGGAAGAGGGCAGCGAACCACAATGCCGGCGGGGCTGCCGGCCCTGTACCACGGCATACGCTATTGTGGTGCCGTGGGTTTATGTAGGATAATACAGGAAAAAGAAGTGTCTGGCAAGTTCTCAATGAAGGTTGCCGCTGAATGCTCTCAGGTTTTTTCGGCCCCTTCAGGCTTCGGGACTGATGCATGAAGGGTGAAGAGATGGTAATTCATACTGTCCTGCAGGGCCTGTAGGCTGGCTTCAATGATGTTTGTGGATACGCCAACAGTTCCCCATGTGTTTCCACCGTTGCCGGTTTCAATGAGTACCCGGACCTTGGCGCTTGTTCCTCGTTTTTCCTCCAGTACACGAACCTTGTAGTCGACCAGTCTGATGCTCCTGATTTCGGGATAGAACCGAATAAGTGCTTTGCGAAGAGCTTTGTCGAGCGCATTGACCGGTCCGTCACCCTCTGCGGCTATATGCTCAATCTCGCCCCCAACCTCAACTTTCAGCACAGCCTGGTCCACTTTGCGTCCATCAAGACCCGATTCGATATAGACTTTGCTTTCCTGAATGGTGAAGTACGGGGTGAATGAGCCGAGTTCCTTTTGCAGAATCAGCTCAAATGAGGCCTCAGCACCGTCAAATTGGAAGCCTTTATGTTCCAGTTCTTTGACATGCTTTACAATATTGCGTATCTGGTCGCCTGTTTCAGGAATGGCAATGCCAAGTTCCTGCGCTTTGTAGCGGATATTGCTCTGCCCGGCAAGTTCCGACACGAGAACCCTCTGTCGGTTGCCAACAAGGGCGGGATCAATGTGCTCATAAAGCGAGCTTTCCTTCATGACGGCGCTTACATGGATGCCTCCCTTGTGAGCGAACGCTGATTTGCCGACAAACGGCGCTTTGGTGTCGGGGGGGAGGTTGAGTATTTCAAAGACGAACTTTGAGAGCGAGGTCAGCTGACTGAGATCGACAACAGATGTTTTTGTGTCGGGAAGTTTCAGCATGAGGTTCGCTACGATGCTGATGAGGTTGGCGTTGCCGCAACGCTCTCCGATGCCATTGATTGTTCCCTGTACATGAGTAGCGCCTGCCATGACGGCGGCAATAGAGTTTGCAACTGCAAGGTCGCTGTCGTTGTGGCAGTGAATGCCAACTGGCACACCGGTTTTTTCCAGCACCACTCGTACGGTTTCGGAGACTTCGTGCGGGAGAGAGCCTCCGTTAGTGTCGCAGAGAATCAGTCTTGTTGCTCCACCTTTGGTAGCCGCCATGAGCATTTCGAGTGCAAATTCCGGATTATCCCTGTATCCGTCAAAGAAATGTTCCGCATCAAAAAAGACCTCGCGGCCCTTGTTGCAGAGGAATGCTACCGATCGTTGGATCAGCAGCCGGTTTTCTTCATCTGAAATGCCGAGCCCCTTTGTAGAGTGGGCTTTCCAGGTTTTACCGAATATGGTGATTACCGGAACCCCGGAAGCAAGAAGTCCGAGAAGGTTGGGATCTTTGTCTACGCCGTCGGGGTAACGGGCGGTGGAGCCGAAGGCGCAGAGTTTTGCATGCCGCAGCGGCATGGAGGCCGCTCGTTTGAAGAACTCTTCATCTTTCGGGTTGCTGCTCGGCCATCCGCCTTCAATGTAGTCCATGCCGAACTCGTCAAGACGGGCTGCAATCAGCAGCTTGTCCTGTACGGAAAGGTTGATGTGTTCTCCCTGTGTTCCGTCGCGCAGCGTGGTATCGTAAAGCTCTATCGGTTTTCCTGTTTGGGTCATATTTCTGTCAGCTCTGGGCCATAAGGTTTTCTTTGCGTGCATAGGCGAAAATGCCGCCCGCTTCTACAATATTGAAGACATCGCCCAGCGCATTGAGCTGGTAGGTTTCCTTCGATGTCAGGTTTTCAACCGTGTTTGCCTTGATGTCTATTTTCAGTTCATCACCGGTTTTCACAGTTTGGGCAAGGTGCATGGCTGTTTCGTATGGTATTACAAAACCACCATCAACACAGTTGCGGTAAAAGATTCTGGCATAGGACTCGGCAATAATCGCCTTGACGCCGGCCACCTGCAAAGCAAACGGGGCATGCTCCCGTGAAGAACCACAGCCGAAGTTCTGACCTGCAATAATGATGGTGTAGTCGGCCGTGAAGCTTCCTTCCCGTACAAAGGGTATGTTGCCCTCAGGCAGACCGCTCTGTGCCGGAGGAACGCCGGAAAGGGCATATTTGCCATACAGCTTGACCTCTTCCGGGTCGGAGAGGCTGTAAACAAGATGCTCAGCCGGAATGATCTGGTCGGTGTCTATGTTTCTGCCCAGCACAAAGGCTTTTCCTTGAATGATACTTTCCATTTTTGTCGTGTTTCTGTTCTGGTTCGTTCAGAGGTAATTCCTCGGATCAGTAAGTTTGCCCGTAATTGCCGATGCCGCCGCAGTCAGTGGCGAAGCCAGGTAGACTTCGGCATTTTTGCTGCCCATGCGGCCCGGGAAGTTTCTGTTGGTGGTTGATACCACAACATCGCAATCAACCGAGCGGCCGACGGTATCCGAAGGGCCACCAAGGCAGGCTGCGCAGGAGGGCAATGCTATTGAGCATCCTGCATCCTCGAAAATGGATTTGAGGCTTTTGCCATTGTAAAGTTCTGTTTCAAGGTCGCGCGCCACTTTGACCGTTGCAGGCACAATGTTTGTCGGTACCGAAACTTTCTGGCCGCTGAGTATCTTTGCTGCCAGTTTGAAATCGGCCAATTTTCCGCCAGTGCATGAGCCGATATAGGACTTCGTTATTTTCGTTCCCTTCATGCTTTGCACTGTGGCCCGGTTGTCGGGGCTGTGCGGCTTAGCGACTACAGGCTCAAGCTCAGCAGTGTTGTATCGGGTTTTGCTGAAATACTCCGCTCCAGGATCACTGGTGAAGATTTCATAGGGCTTGGAAGTTTTCGATTTCACGAATGCTTCGGTGATTTCGTCCACGGCAATGATGCCGTTCATGCCACCACCCTCAATAGCCATATTGGTCAGGGTCATGCGCTCTTCCATCGGCAGAGCGTGGATAGCTTCGCCGTTGAACTCCATTGCCCGGTAGGTGGCCCCGTCGGTGCCGATATCGCCAAGAATCTGCAGAATGAGGTCTTTTGCGGAAAGGTATTCGGGCATTTCACCATCAAAGGTGAATAGCATCGATTCTGGCACTTTTTCCCAGAGTTTGCCGGTGCCGAGAATGAATGCCGCGTCAGTGTTGCCGATGCCTGAACCGAACATGCCGAATGCACCCGAGGTGCATGTGTGCGAATCTGTGCCGAACAGCACAGTGCCGGGGAGGTTGAACCCCTCTTCGGCAAGCGCTACATGGCAGACTCCGCGGTAGCGGTCTGTTCCAACATCGTAATAGTTTGGCAGGTTCTGCTCTTTGGCGAACTTCCTGAGCAGGTCAATATTGCGATGTGCGTGCTCGTTGGCAGTGAAGATGTAGTGGTCTGGTAGGACAACAACCTTTTCGGGGTCCCATACGCGGGCACCTTCGCCGAACTCCTGGTTGAAAATGTCAAAAGTTGGTGGTCCGCACACATCATGCGTGAGAAGGACATCGACATTCAGCCAGACATTTTCACCGGGAGTGACAAATTTCCTGTTTGCCGCACGCGCAAGGATTTTCTGGGTAATTGTTTGTTCCATAGTGTCGTTAAACCCCGTCTTCGATTGTTTCAGGTGTGTTGTTTTCAAAATGTTCAAGCCGAAGTCCGAGCGCCTGAATGTAAGCCCGTGCACTTGCTTCGATGATGTCGGTAGAGATTCCCCGTCCATTGAATGAAACGCTTCCGTCGCTGATTCTTACAAGTGCCTCTCCGAGCGCTTCGCGGCCGGCTGTTGCCGAGCGGACCGAGTAGGTGGATACCATTGACTGTATGCCCAGAGCCCTCTCAATGGCTCTGAAGCAGGCATCAATGGGGCCGTCGCCTGTGGCCGACTCTTCAAAAACCCTCTCGCGATGCCGGATGCGGACGGTGGCGGTGGGGATGGATGCGGTTCCGCTGTTAATATGCAGGTAGTCGAGCACGAAAGTGGTCGAGGGTTTTTTGAGTTCGTCGCCCATCAGTACCCTGAGGTCGTCGTCGTATACCTCTTTTTTCTTGTCTGCAATTTCCATGAAACGGCGGTAAACCGATTCCAGTTCCGTGTCGCCGAGGGTGTAGCCGAGGGCTTCAAGGCGGGCCTTGAGACCGTGCTTTCCGGAATGGCGGCCGAGCACAATGCTGGTTTTTGGAACGCCGACCGATTCGGGGGTCATTACTTCGTAGGTCTGGCGATTTTTAAGCATGCCGTCCTGATGGATTCCGGATTCATGCGAAAAAGCGTTTTCGCCAACAATTGCCTTGTTGGGTTGTACGATGATTCCCGTGAAGCCTGAAACCATTCGGCTTGTCCGGTAGATCTCCTCTGTAACAATGCCGGTCTGGAAGTTATGCAGGTCGCTGCGCACCTTCAGGGCCATGACTATTTCCTCAAGTGAAGCATTGCCGGCCCGTTCCCCTATACCGTTGATTGAGCATTCCACCTGACGGGCGCCATTTTCAAGCGCACTGAGGGAGTTGGCAACTGCAAGGCCGAGGTCGTTGTGGCAGTGGACGCTGATAATGGCATTTCCTGAATTGGGTACACGGCTGATGAGGTCGGCAATTTTGCGGCCGAACTCCGAAGGCCAGGTGTAGCCAGTGGTGTCGGGGATGTTGACTGTTGTGGCTCCCGCAGCAATTACTGCCTCTGTAATTTCGGCGAGATATTCAGGATCAGTACGGCCAGCATCTTCAGCAGAAAACTCAATATCGGAGGTGAAGGTTTTCGCAAATGCGACTGCATCAACAGCCATTTTGAGAATGGTCCGCCGTTTTTCTTCAAGCGTTCGTCCGTATCTGTCGCCGGCAAATTTTCCGGCAATGTGGATATCGGAGGTGCTGATGAATGTGTGGATGCGGGGTTTTTTTGCTCCCTCAAGAGCAGCCCAGGAGGCTTTTATGTCGTTTTCCACGGCCCGCGACAGGGCGGCTACAACCGCACCCGATTCGTCGCTGATTCGCTGCACCGCTTCAAGCTGGAGAGGGGAGGAGGCGGGGAACCCGGCCTCAATAATGTCTACCCCAAGCTTTTCCAGCTGACGGGCTATTTCAACCTTTTCCTGGACATTAAGTGATGCACCGGGTGACTGTTCACCATCGCGAAGGGTTGTGTCAAATACCAGGATGTTCTCTTTCACCGTTTCTTTCCGAGTCTGTTTGCTCAGGCGCCAAGGTGCCTGATGATTGCTGCTGTCATTTCTGTGGTGGAGACTGTTTTCTCTCCCGGAGCGGCTATGTCTGCCGTTCTCATGCCTTCAGCGAGTGCCGCCTCAATTGCTTCGTAAATCTGGGTTGACATGTCGGGCATACAAAAACTGTGCTCGAACATCATGGCAACGGAGGCAATGGTGGCAATCGGGTTGGCTATGTTTTTTCCTGCAATATCAGGAGCGCTGCCATGAATGGGCTCATACATTGCATGAATCCTTCCAATGCTTGCCGAAGGGAGCATGCCGAGGCTTCCGGTGATCATGCCGGCTATGTCGCTGAGAATGTCGCCGAAGAGGTTGCCAGTTACAATAACATCAAACTGCTTTGGGTTTCTCACTATCTGCATTGCTGCGTTGTCCACATACATATCACCGAGTTCAATATCGCTGAAGTCCCGGTGTACGCGGTGTACTTCGTTGCGCCAGAACTGGGATACTTCAAGCACATTGGCCTTGTCGATGGACATGACTTTTTTGCTTCCTCTTTTCTGTGCGGCTTCAAACGCAAGGCGCGCAATACGCTCAACCTCGGTCTTTTCGTAGACCATTGTGTTCCAGCCCTTGCCTTCGTCGTAACCGCGGGGTTCGCCGAAGTATATTCCGCCGGTCAGCTCCCTGAATACGATGAAGTCGGTACCGCGAACAACATCGGCTTTCAGACTGGACGCGTCAATGAGTGCGTCATACACCTTGGCAGGCCGGAGGTTGGCAAACAGCCCCAGCTCCCTGCGGATTTTCAGCAGGGCGGCTTCGGGTTTGTGCTCGTGGGGCAGGTTTTCCCATTTTGGGCCACCTACTGCGCCGAGCAGCACGGCATCACATTCTTTGCATGCAGCAAGGGTGTCGTCAGTCAGCATGCTTCCGTGTTTGTCGTATGAAGCACCCCCGAACGGGTGCTCCTCAATCACGATTTCAAATCCATGCTTTTTCGACAGATGCTGTAATACATCGATAGCTCCGGCAATCACTTCGGGGCCGATGCCGTCACCGGGAATAGAAACAATCTTGTACATAGTCCGACCCTTTGGAGGAATTTATTTTTTAATCAGCCAGCTCATCATGTTGCGCAGTTTGGCGCCAACGGTTTCAATCGGGTGGCTGCTGTTCTCTTTACGGAGCCTGTTGAGGTTCTTGTATCCTCCGTTGCACTCGTCAATGAATTCTTTTGCGAACCGTCCGTCCTGAACCTCTTCGAGGATCTTCTTCATTTCAGCTTTCACTGCAGGGGTGATGAGGCGCGGTCCACGGGTCATGCCGCCATATTCGGCAGTATCGCTGACCGAGTAGTTCATTCTGGAAAGGCCACCTTCATAGAAAAGATCGACAATGAGTTTCAGCTCATGCATGCACTCAAAGTAGGCAAGCTCTTCAGGGTACCCGGCTTCAACCAAGGTTTCAAAGCCAGCCTTTATCAGTTCGGCAGAGCCGCCGCAAAGGACAGCCTGTTCTCCGAACAGATCGGTTTCCGTCTCGTTCTTGATTGTGGTTTCAATCACGCCCGCTTTTGCGCCGCCAAGGCCTTTTGCCCATGCAAGTGCTTGCTGTTTTGCCTCTCCGGTGGCATCGTGATGGATGGCGATGAGGCAGGGTACGCCGTTACCCTCGGTAAATGTGCGCCGAACCAGATGTCCCGGGCTTTTCGGGGCAATCATGATCACATTGATGGTATCGGGGGGAATAATCTGTTTGTAATGGATATTGAACCCGTGTGCGAAAGCAAGCGTGTTGCCCGGTACCATGTTGGGAGCAATTTCAGAATCGTAGATGGCTTTCTGGTACTGATCAGGAAGCAGGACCATGACAATGTCAGCCCATTTTACAGCTTCTGCAATGGTGTCTACCTGTAGTCCGGCTTCACGGGCTTTCGGGCAGGAAGAGCTGTCGGTGCGAAGACCTACACGAACATTCATCCCGCTCTCTTTCAGGTTCAGCGCATGGGCATGACCCTGGCTGCCATAACCGAGCACGGCGATATTCTTTCCCTGCAGATACCCAAGATCGGCATCCTGCTCATAATAAACATTCATCTGTAGAATAGATTTTGATTGACGATGACAGTAAACAATGGATTTTATTCTCCCCGATGTATGGCTACAGCGCCTGAACGGGCAAGCTCCCTGATGCCGTAAGGCCTGAAAATATCAATGGTGGTATTGATTTTATCGGGGGAACCAATGACCTCAATAGTAATAGATTTTTGTTTTATATCCACGACTTTGCCTTTAAAAACATTGATGAGCTCGAAAATCTCGTGCTGTGTTGTCTTGCTGAGCTTGAGGGTCATCAGGATCAGCTCGCGTTCCACATGCGGCTGGTGGGTGAGATCGGTCACCTTAATGGTGTCTATCAGCCGGTTCAGCTGCTTGAGCACCTGACTGACAATTTGGTCGTCGCCACGCGTGACGATGGTCATGCGCGAGATTTCTGGGTCCTCGGTTTCTCCAATGGAGATGCTTGCAAGGTTGAAGCCACGGGCGCTGAACATTGAGGCAACCCGGTTGAGGGTGCCGAACTTGTTTTCAACTAGAACGGATATAAGATGTTTCATTGGTGTTGGATTAAACCATTGTTTTCGGATTCAGCCGCTCAAGCAGCATTTCGGAGATGGAGCCGCCCGCGGGAACCATCGGGAAGACCATGTCTTTTTTAATGACGCGGAATTCAACAAAGACAGGGCCTTCATTGTAGGCAAGCGCCTCTTTTATTGTCGCTTCTGCTTCTTCAGGGTTTTCCGCCCGCAAGGCTTTGCATCCGAAGGCATCGACAACCTTCAGGAAGTCGGGGTTGCTGTCGTTAAGGTCGGTGAAGGAGTATTTCTCCTGATGGAACAGCTCTTGCCACTGGCGCACCATGCCGAGGAAGCTGTTGTTGAGGAGGAAAATTTTAACCGGTACTTTATAATACACGGCAGTCACCAACTCCTGTATGTTCATCATGAACCCCCCATCTCCGCAGAAAAGGATGACCGGACGGTCTTTGACGCCGAATGCGGCTCCTATTGCTGCTGGTAGACCGTACCCCATGGTTCCAAGGCCGCCGCTGGTAATGATGGAGCGGGGATTGTTGAAGTGGTAGTACTGTGATGTCCACATCTGGTGCTGGCCCACATCGGTCACAACAACAGCATTGCCTTTGGTTTCTTCCGAAACCCTGCTGATGACGAACTCTGTTTTCAGTGAGTCGTCCTCAACAGTGAAGGTGAGTGGGCACTGATTCCGCCAGGATTCAATTTCGGCAAGCCAGCTGTCATGGTTTTCCGATTTTTCAGGCAGGGCTTTGATGAGCTGTGCAAGGAAGTCTTTTGAGTCGCCGACTACGGGCAAGTCAACCTTGATGTTCTTGTCGACATTGGTCGGGTCGATGTCGTTGTGGATTTTATATGCCTGCGGGGCGAAGGTTTCCACTTTGCCGGTGACGCGGTCGTCAAAACGGGCGCCAACGGCTATGAGCAGGTCGCATTTGTTGACCGCCTGGTTGGCCCAGTAGGTGCCGTGCATGCCGAGCATGCCCATGTTGAGAGGGTCGCTAGCCGGAAATGCGCCGAGTCCCTGTAGGGTCATGGTGACGGGAATGTTCAGCGCTTTGGCAAGCAACGAGAGCTCTTTTGATGCATTGGCGCTTATGACGCCGCCTCCTATGTAAAGAAGGGGTCGTTTCGCCGCTGCAATTTTTTTCGCCGCCTTTTCTATCTGGTTGGCGTGGCAGGTAATGGTGGGTTTGAAGCCTCTGATGTCAACGCTTTCAGGCCAATTGAATTCGCATTCGGCGTTGAGTATGTCTTTGGGCATGTCAACCAGTACCGGGCCGGGTCGGCCGTTGGTTGCAAGGAAAAACGCCTTGCGTATGGTTGTGGCAAGGTCGCGGACATCCTTTACCAGAAAATTGTGTTTGGTGATGGGGCGGGTAATGCCAACGATATCCGCCTCCTGGAAGGCGTCGTTTCCTATCAGGCTGCTGGGAACCTGACCGGTAAAGACAACCATGGGTGAGGAGTCCATGTAGGCATTGGTGATGCCGGTAACCGTGTTGGTTGCTCCCGGGCCGGAAGTCACCAGAACAATTCCGGGCTTTCCGGTGGCGCGGGCGTACCCTTCGGCCATATGGGTGGCACCCTGTTCATGGCGGACAAGTATATGCTTGATGTCGGTGACATCGTAGAGTGTTTCGTAAACTTTCAGGAGCGCTCCGCCGGGGTAGCCAAAAATGGTGTCAACATGTTCGCGCCGGAGACATTCAAAGAATATTTCAGAACCATTCAGCTTTTGGGCTGTCGTATGCATATCTTGGATTGTTTTATTTGGGTTCACAGGAAACTGGTGTTTTCAGTATGGCGCCGGTGCTTGCCGATGTGACCATCTGGGAGTAGCGGGCAAGATAGCCTTTTTTGATTTTCGGCTGAAAATCAGGCAACGCTGCAATCCGACTGGCAATAGCCTCATCTGTCAGATCCACTGAAATGGTTCTGCCAGGAATGTCAATGGTTATGGTGTCGCCGTTTTGGAGCGCGGCAATGGGGCCTTTTTCAGCGGCTTCAGGTGATATATGTCCGATGCATGCCCCCCGTGAGCCTCCCGAAAACCTTCCGTCGGTAATGAGGGCGACTGAATCCCCGAGTCCACGCCCCATGATGACGCTGGTGGGGGAGAGCATTTCGGGCATGCCCGGGCCGCCTTTCGGCCCTTCATAACGGATAACGACCACATCGCCGGATTTCACTTCTCCATCCATAATGCCTTTTATCGCATCATCCTGGCAGTTGTATACCTTTGCCGGGCCGGTGTGCTGCATCATGGGAGCGCTGACGGCACCGGTTTTAATGACCGAGCCCTGTGGGGCAAGGTTGCCGTAGAGGACAGCAAGTCCTCCGGTGGCGGAGTAGGGGTCTTCCACGCTGCGGATGACAGCGCGGTCTTTGACCTCTGCGTTCGCAATGTTTTCTCCAAGGGTGTGGCCGGTAACGGTTGGAACGGAGAGATCAAGCAGTCCCTCAACTTTAGAAAGTTCATTGAGAATGGCTGAAATGCCGCCTGCGCGGTCAACATCTTCAATATGCACGGCCATTGTTGCTGGGCTGACTTTACAGATGTACGGGGTCCGGGCTGAAAGCGCGTTGAGTTCCGAAAAGTCGAAATCAAGTTCCGCCTCATTGGCTATGGCCAGAGTGTGCAGAATGGTGTTGGTGCTTCCCCCCATGGCAAAGTCAAGAGCAAATGCGTTCAAAAGCGCTTCGCGTGAAAGAATGTCGCGCGGGCGGATATTGTTGTTTACCAGATTCATGATCTGGCGCGAGGCCTCCCGTACCAGTTCGTTGCGGCGCGGATCAGCGGCAAGGATTGTTCCGTTGCCGGGAAGGGCGAAGCCCAGCGCCTCTGAAAGGCAGTTCATGGAGTTTGCCGTGAACATTCCTGAGCATGAACCGCATCCAGGGCATGCGTTCTCTTCAATACTCTCAAGCTCCTCTTCACTGATCTCTCCGGTGCTGTGTTGCCCGACGGCTTCAAAGACAGAGATGAGGTCCACTGTTTTTCCCGACGGGGTGCATCCCGCTTTCATCGGGCCGCCGGAAACGAAGATGACTGGAATATTGATGCGCAGCGCCGCCATCATCATACCGGGTGTGATCTTGTCGCAGTTGGGTATGCAGACAAGCCCGTCAAGGCGGTGGGCTTCGGCAACGGTTTCAACGCTGTCGGCAATCAGTTCGCGGCTTGCGAGCGAGTACCGCATGCCAATATGGCCCATGGCAATGCCGTCACAGACGCCAATGGTATTGAATTCAAAGGGAACGCCTCCCGCCTTTCTTACTTCTTCCTTGGCTATTCTTCCGAGTTTCTGCAGGTGGGTGTGTCCGGGAATGAGTTCATTGAAGGAGTTGCATATGCCGATAAAGGGCTTTTTGTAATCACCTTTTTCTTTGATGGTGCCCGTCGCTTTCAGAAGGCTCCTGTGGGGGGCTTTTTCAAAACCGGTTTTTATTGTGTCGGATCTCATTGTTAAATGGTGTCGGATTTGTAAAATTTCTGGTACAGGTTTCGCATTGAGCCACTGGCCCCGGATTCACTCTTGCATGTGGTGTGGAAGGATGGGATGTGTTCGTCCGCAGCCGTCTCCGGGTAGGCAAGGGCGGGCATATCAAGCATGAATGGAAGAGCGATAGTTACGCATGGCGGACCTATGAAATGAAAAATGGTGTTTAAGTTACATCACCCCATGCTTTAATACAAATAATCCTCAATCCCAGAGGGCCTGTCGCTTCAGTGGCTAAACCATATAGGTAAATGCTTCTGAGGTGTTCTTTACTGTTTTTGGCGCAATCTGTTTTTTGAGTACTTTTATTCACGAATTTGTCTTTAAATGGTTTCAAAAAAAGGATGCGGTATGATGCATGTGCAAGTGCCTTCTACGCAGGAGGCTCCGGCTTATCTCCTCATGTTCGGACTCCTCATGATCCTTGTGGTTCTTGCGGAACTGCTGACAAGAAAATCCCGACTTCCCCAGCTCGTTGCCCGCAAGGTGCTTCATCTTTCTGTTGGGGTAGTGCTTTTCTTTGTTCCCTTCCTCTTCAAGGAGAACTACTATCCGCTGATGCTTGGCCTCATGTTTCTCTTCCTGAATACGCTTAACCTCATGATGGGCTGGTTTCGTTCCCTGCTTGCCCGTCCGGTTGAGGGAGAAGAGACAGCGCCTCTGGTGCCCAGTTATGGTTCCGTTCTTTTTCCTCTTGTGTATATGCTGGGGGTACTTTTATTCTGGTATTCGCATCCATGGATTCTGCAGACTGCGCTTCTTGTAATGGCGGTGGGAGATTCGCTGGCGGCTCTTGTTGGTGGTGCATACGGCCGTCGTCGCATTGAATCGCTGACGCGAAACAGGAAAACGGTTGAGGGTTCATTGACCATGTTTGTGGTTTCATTTTTTCTTATCGCAATTTCGCTCCTGTTTTTCCGTGAAGACTTTTCGGGAGGCCTTGTGGGCGAGAGCTTAACAATGCTGCTGCTGCTCTCGCTGTTGCTTGCCCTTGTGGCTACGGTTGTGGAGGCCCTTCTTTCGCACGGCCTCGACAATTTTTTTATTCCTGTTTCGGTTGCTTACATACTCTATCTGCTTGAGGTCAACCATTCCGTTCAGCTTGAAAATTTCCTTCTTGGAGGTCTTTTTGCTTTTCTGCTTGCTGTTTTTTCTCTTAAGGTTAAATTTCTCAATAACAGTGGAGCTGCCGCAACATTTCTTCTCGGCACCACCATTTTCGGAATTGGAGGTATTGTCTGGACGGTTCCGCTTCTTACCTTCTATCTGCTCTCATCCGTGCTTTCAAAGCTTGGGCGCAAACGGAAGGCAAAGTTTGATCTGGTTTTTGAGAAGGGTTCCCAAAGAGATGCGGGGCAGGTATATGCAAATGGCGGTATTGCTTGGATTCTGATGATCATCTACTCGCTTACAGGAAGTCCTGCAATTTTCTTTGCGTATCTCGGTACGCTTGCAGCTGTCCAGGCCGATACTTGGGCAACAGAGATAGGGACCATGTGGCCAAACCCGAAAGCCTGGCTGGTGACATCGTTCAAGCCGGTTCCGGTTGGTACTTCAGGTGGTGTTTCAGTACCCGGCACTTCCGGCGCATTCATCGGGTCTCTTTTTATCTGTTCAAGTGCACTTGCTGTCGGTGTTCCGTGGATCCACCAGTTCGGAGTGATGGAATCACTATTGCTCATTGGGTTTTCCGGGCTTCTTGCCAGTTTTGTTGACAGTTTTTTTGGGGCAACGCTTCAGGCCCAGTATTACGACCCCATCCGGGAAAAAGTGACCGAAAGGACTCACAGTATCGCATCGGACGGTTCTCAGGTTGAAAACAGGCTTCTGAAAGGGTACCCTCTCGTGAACAATGACCTGGTCAATACGCTCTGCGCTCTCTCAGGATCAATGCTTGCGTATTTTGTCATAAGTAACCTTCAGCTCTTTTGAGCGAACATTTAACCATTCCAGATTCCTATGTCTGATTCTCAAGTTGGGATTATCGACCTGCTTTTCCAGGCGGGTCCAGTTGTCCTTTTTGTTCTTGCCGTTCTTTTGCTTTTTTCAGTCGGGTCGTGGGCAATAATTCTGTATAAGTTTGGTTCTGTGCGCAACTCAATGAAGGAGTCGAAGGAGTTTCTGGACTATTTCTTCGAGTCGGGAAGCGCAGAGAGAATTTTCAGTGAGACCGAGAAGTTCAGAAACGGATCTCTCGCAAAGGTTTTTCGTGCAGCATATATTGAAAATCGGGCGGTTGCTGCATCACCCGGTGCTGTTGACGACAGGCTGCGTATTGCGCGTGCAGTGAAGAGAGAAGTCAATCTTGAGGAGAAGCGGCTGTCATCTCTGGTGCCGTTTCTGGCAACTGTTGGAAATACCGCCCCTTTCATTGGACTTTTTGGAACTGTCTGGGGAATTATGAGCGCGTTTCAGAACATCGGACTGGTGCAGTCGGCCTCTCTTGCGGTTGTTGCTCCAGGTATTTCCGAGGCTCTTGTTGCCACTGCGGCGGGTCTTGCGGCGGCCATTCCCGCTGTTATGGCGTACAACTATTTTTCGCAGCAGATTGGCATTATTGAGAGGGATCTTGAAGAGTTCGCTCCGGAGTTTGTAGCTGTCTGCCTTCAAAATCAACTCTGAAACCACAGACCGCAATGATGACTTCCGGAAAAGGCCGCCTCATGAGCGACATCAATGTGACCCCTCTGGTTGATGTGATGCTGGTGCTGCTGATTATTTTTATGGTGACGGCGCCGATGATGACGCATGGTGTGAAGGTTGAGGCTCCGGAAACAACCCATGAAAAACTCGATGTTGATCCCAAAGGGCTGATGATCAGTATTGACGCATCCAGTAGGGTTTTCGTGAACCAGTATGAGCTTCGCGCTTCCGAGGTTCGCACGAAGCTTCCGACCTTGCTGGATGTTGGCGAAACCCGTGAAGTCTATCTCCAGGCGGACAAGAGCCTTCCCTATGGTTTGGTGATGGATGTTATGGCGCAGATCAGGGACGCTGGAATAGAAAATATCGGCATGGTGACCGAGCCCGTTTCTCCCGCCGGAAATGCAGAGAAGGGCTCTGGTTTATGAAAAAAAAAGGTGCTCCGGGTGGACTGGAAAAAACATTCTTCTTCTGGCTCGCTGTTGCGGTAGCCATTCATGTTGCCATTTTTCTTGGTTTGGTTGCGCTTAAGTCGTTCGACCGTGTACAGAAGTTCAAGCCGAGGGTTGTCAGTGTGAGTTTGCTTTCGCTTCCCGGGTCGGGGGGCTCTTCGGAGAAGGTTAAAAAAAATGGTCCGGTTGGAGGAAAGCCTGCTCCTGAAAAGGTTGCGGCGAAGCCGATTTCTGAGCCGGTGCCTAAGCAGGAACCGACAGTTGCAAAAAAAGTGCCCGTTCAGCCGGCAAAAAAAACAGCGGCTGTGCCGGCAAAGAAAGAAGACGCGCTTGCCAGTGCCCTTGATCGGCTAAAAAAAGGGGTTGAGCAGAAAAAGAGCCTCTCAGGTGCCGACAATCTCAATATGGCGCTTTCCCGTCTCAAGGCGGGATCGGCAACATCGGCGTCTGGCAGTGGCACCAAGGGTTCAGGCTCCGGAACCGGGGGATCTGCCGACCGCTATAAAGCCGAAGTTGCTGGTATTATACAGAAGAATTGGGAGTTTTCAGGGTCGCTTCTTCGCAATACGAGCGGTATGGAGGTATTTGTACAAATTCGTGTCCAGGCAAACGGGACGATAGCGCAGATTGTTTTTGACCACGGGTCACCAAGTGAATATCTTAACAACTCGGTAAAGAAGGCGCTTGAGAAATCCTCTCCATTGCCCCCGTTTCCGCCGGAATACGGTTCGCCTCAGGAATGGATAAGGTTTGTCTTTACGCCGGATGGTATTGAATAGTAGTTGCCGGGTTTACTTAGGTGATGTTTTGTAGCTCTCGTAATATCACTATATTTCATATATATTATGATAGTGAGATGCCGTTGTCGACTTTATGATAAATAATAATGCAATTGTGTGGCTATGAGGTATTGCAAAGAGCTGTTTCCCGGTGTTTTTCTGGTTATTTCGTTTCTCCTGTTTCCTGGGCAGGTTCAGGCGAACGGTGATGACTATATCGCCATCCGAAAGGAGGGGTCTGGGAAAATAGCCCTTGTTCTCAGCAGGCCGGCGGCTACAGGAGGAAAAGAGTCCGGTTGGGCAGAGCGTTTGAATGCAGAAGCCCGTTCAGGTCTTGATTTCACAGGTCTTTTTACTATGATTCCGCCTCCCCTCAATGTTGCGGGGCCGAGAGGTGCTGGCAGTCAGGCAATCAATTTTGGAGCGCTTAATTCGGTGGGTGCGGAATTTTATGCCGGAGGAGCAGTGTCAAAGAAATCTGGCGATATTGTCCTTTCCATGGAGGTGTACGATACTATTGGCGGCCGACCGATTCTCAGAAAAACCTACACGGGAAAAGAGAGCGACCTGCGCTCCATTGCCCATGCGTTCTGTGCCGACCTGGTGGAACTCCTGACAGGTAGACCCTCGGTGTTCGGCAGCAAACTGGTTTTTGTGTCGAACAGAAGCGGCTTCAAGGAGATATATAAGTGTGATTTTGACGGTCAAGGCATGCGCCAGATGACAAACACTCGCTCACTGGCACTGACACCGGTTCTTTCGCCCGACGGAAAACATCTTGCCTACACTGATTACGCTTCCGGCCGTCCGCGCCTTTCCATTATTGACCTGGCTGGCGGAAAACGCAGTTCAATTGCCCGATCCGGCAACAGTATTGATCCCGGCTGGAGAAGCAACACAGAGGTGGCCACAACACTCTCTTTCCAGGGCGATCAGGAGATATATCTTGTACGGCCTGATGGCTCACTGGCCCGGCGGGTGACGAACAGCCGCGGTATTGACCTTTCGCCGTCTTTTTCACCTGACGGCAATAAAATGGCGTTTGTTTCCTCGCGAACCGCCACTCCACAGATATTCATTCTTGATCTTCAAACCGGCAAGACAAGACGGCTGACCTATAACGGTAGCTACAACACCCAGCCCTCATGGTCGCCGCAGGGTGATAAAATCGCTTACTCAACAATGGCAAAAAACGGTGAAATAAATATATTTACCATTAAGCTGGATGGTTCTTCGCTGCGTCAGTTGACATCAGGTTCACGGCAGAACGAGTCGCCTTCTTGGTCTCCCGGAGGAGATATGCTGGTCTTTACTTCAAGCCGTCAGGGGCAAAAGAAACTGTTTGTTATGAATGCCGCCGGTGGGGGCCAGAAGAGGCTTCTGCAGATGGAAGGTGAGCAGATGCAACCTTCATGGTCTTTGATCGGAAAGTAATCGTATGTGTCGTGTAAGTGCTTTTTTTGCAGTATCAACCATTAATAAAAGGGAGAAAAAAGGGAGAATTATGAAAAGCTCAATGTCGTTACTGAAAGTACTTGTTATGCCTAGTATGCTTTTTCTCGGTGCGTGCGCTTGCAAGAGTGATGTTGTGGCACCCGAACCGGTGAAGCCAGCTGCGGCTCCAGCTCCTGCTTTAGGAGATGTGTTTTATGACTTTGACCAGGCATCGCTTCGCATGGATGCGGCTGAACAGCTAAAACAGAATGCGGCATGGATGCAGGGCAATAGCTCAAAACGCGTTGTGATTGAGGGTCACTGCGATGAGCGGGGCACCAGTGAGTACAATATGGCGCTTGGCGAACGAAGGGCGGTCACTGCTAAAGAATCTCTGGTCAATCTTGGTGTGGAGTCCGACCGCATGGCAACTGTAAGCTATGGTGAAGAGCGCCCGTTTTCCGCCGGAAGCAACGAAGAGGCCTGGGCTTTGAATAGGCGGGCTCATTTTGTTGAGGAATAACATTGCAGTACCCGCAGGGGCGGTATTGAAGTCGTCCCTGCGTATTCATTTCAATCACTAAACCGGACGATCCCATGAAACACAGTATGAAAGGACTTCTTGCCCTCCTGTTGATGATTACTGCCGGATGCTCATCCAAGAGCGCAGTGGCTCCAACCGACACTGCCGATACTTCCGTCTCTCCGGAAGCAACTCCTTCTGCAGTTGTCAGTACCCCGAGTGGATACGGCTTTGACGAGTTTCAGACAGGACCTCTTGGGGATGTATTTTACGAATTTGACAGCTCCGAACTCAGTGCAGATGCAGCGGGTCAGTTGAAGCAGAACGCAGCATGGATGGGCGCTAATGCTACTGCCGCCACTCTTGTTCAGGGGCACTGCGACGAGCGCGGTACTTCCGAGTACAACATTGCTCTTGGTGAGCGCCGTGCCGATAGCGCCAAAGAGTATATGGTGCGCCTTGGTGCTTCTGCTGCAAGCATTGAGACTGTGAGCTATGGTGAAGAACGACCGTTTGCTCAGGGACATGATGAGGCAGCATGGTCGAAGAACCGTCGTGCACACTTTGTCCTGAAATAAGCACACCTTTCCCAAATGGCCTGAATTTTTTCCTGTTGTTTCCGCCGGCCCTGATGGCCGGCGGAATGGTGGGAGAAGAGCGGTTAACCCTGATGATACCCATGACTGCAAAGACCAGATTTCTTGTTTTCGTTCCAATTATGCTGCTTTCGGCCTGCGCCTCTCAAAAGGACATTGTTATTGTTAAAGACGATCTGCAGCAGCTTAAAAACCAGTCTGAAACCATTCGCACCCAGTCGGCCGGTTCGTATTCCGATCTTCAGAACCTGCGAGACCATATGGGCGCACTCAAGGGCTCAGTTGATGAAATGGAGTATCGTAACCGACAGCAGATGAGCCGCTTTGCGATGGAGGACTCTCTACTGGTGCACAAAGTTGATGAACTTGAAGCGCGGCTGCAGAATATTGAGAGGTATCTGGGGATTTCTGTTCCCAAAAAGCCTGTTGCAGCTCCTGTTCCTGACTCAACGGCGGCCGCTACCGCACCCGCTTCTCCGGCGGCAGGAGGCTCAACTCTTTTCAATGAAGGTGCACGGCTGTTTAGCAACGGAAGGTATGTTCCTGCAAGAGAAAAATTCAGCGCCCTTCTGAAGGAGTCGCCACAGTCAGACCTTGCAGACGATGCGCAGTTTTTCATAGCCGAAAGCTGGTTCGCTGAGAAGATCTATGACAAGGCCATTCTTGACTATCAGGTGGTCATTGCCAAATATACCAAAAGCAATAAACGGCCATCAGCCCTGTTCAAGCAGGCCCGCGCTTTTGAGCTGCTTGGTGACACGGCCAATGCCAAAACCCGCTATCGCGATCTTGTGAATGTCTATCCAAAGTCTCCTGAAGCCGCCATGGCTCGCAAGAAGATGAATTGACGGCTGTCTCTATTTGCCCTCTGCCGGCGGCATTGCAACGGTAATGCTGTCGGAATGAATTTCCACTCCCTCTCCCTGCACGACACGAACTGTCCATTGTCCCTCTTTTCTGTTTCCTGTCGATTTCCTTGACCAGCATCTCCACCGTTTACCCTTCGGCGTGCCGACGGATATCCTGTCGACGGTTGTACCGTTGAGCAGCCACTCATGCCATATCGGCTCACCCGAGGGCATGGTGATGTCACTGTAGTAGTAGACGGCGCTGAGGTCGGGTGCAAGGTTTTTAAGCAGGTCGCCGGGCTTCATGTTCCCTCTGTCGATTGACGAGGTGAAGCATCCTATCTGCACCGTCGTTGCAGATAGTTCCTGTTCTGTCTTGCTCGAGGCAGTTTCCGGTTCCCCGTTGACAGCTGAGGCAGTGGTTTCTTCAGGTTCAGCTGTAGCTGTCGGAACGGATTTTGCAGGCTGCTCAATTGTGGTTGAGGTGGGTTGTAGTGGTACTGCCGGGGGGGAGGTGTATGCGGCCGGCAACTCCGATGCATCCGGAAGGGCGGCTTCCATCGTAGGGGCCTGATATGCGCGCCCGAGAATCATCCAGAGAATAGCCATTGCAATGACGATGAGAGCCGCCGCGGCAGCATATTGTTTCCTGCGGCTGATTCCGGCGAGGTGCTGTGGCTTCTGCACCCTGTCAGCGGATGTTTTTGGGGTTCTGAGGATCGGTATTTCTGCGGCTCTTTTCATATCCACGAAGAGCGACTCGTCATAAGCATTAAGAGCCAGTGCATATTTCCTGAGAAGTGCGATCACATAGGGCGGTGGGAGGAATGCAAGATCGCCAGATTCAAGCTGTTCAATCTGCTCGGGGGCAACAGCTGATTTGATTGCAGTTTCCTCAACCGTAAGGCCTTTTTCCAGTCTGGTTTTTTTGAGGTTTTCCAGTATGATTCGTCCAGCCCGGTCGAAGTCAGTTGGGTTTTCCATGGTTATTTGGGGTTCAAATATTCAACAGCCATTCTGAATTTATTCTTGAACGGTCTTTGCCATGTTCAGTTTCTGTGAGATCCATGAAACAACGCCCTGCGGTTTTACCTCGTTATAATAAAAAGAATTATTCCGAATTAACACAGCGAGCTCTTTAGTCGTTACCTGCCTGGCAGTTGCGACAGTTATGGATCATGCTGACCAGAGCTTTAGCCGGCGAGGAACTTTTTTGTGCGCCTATTTGGAATTTATCTAAATAAACTTAGATTGGTTTTAGTTATTTATAAAGAGTATAAATAAGCTTTATTAACAACACTAAATCAACATCTGTCATGAACATGTTTTTGAAAAGTACCGGTATGGTCTGTATGGCTCTGGCTGTTTCCTCTCAGGCTTTTGGTATGGACGAAGTGGAAGAGCTGAAAAGGCGTCTGGACGCTCTTGAACAAAGGTCGGCGGTTTCAGCCGAGCCTTCTGGAGAGAAAAAGGGTTCAATATCCTTTGGTGGCCTTGTCGAGGTTGAGGCCAATTATCAGGATACAGAGGGAGCTGAATCCACGACTGACTTGACCCTTGCAACTTTCGAGCTTGGTGTTGAAGCCAGAGTGAACCCGTGGCTCAGTGCTTATGGCGTTCTTCTGTACGAACAGGGTGAAAGCGACGACAGGTTTATTGTTGATGAGGCCTATATCAGAATGAAGTCTGACTCGTCTCCGATTTTTGCAGAGGTTGGCCGTTTTACTCAGTCATTCGGCAGGTTCGAGTCAGGTATGATTTCCGACCCGATGACGCTTGAGCTCGGTGAAACGAAGCACCACGCTTCGGTGAAGGCCGGGTACGAGCAGGAAGGGCTTCTTGCATCGCTTTCCGTTTTCAAGGGAGATGTCCAGAAGACTGATGAAAACGAGATCAACAGCCTCGTTGCATCCATTGACTGGGCAGAAGAGGTTGGCGACTTCCATTACGGTGTCGGCGCATCCTGGACCAATAACATCGGCGATACTGACGGTCTGCAGGGCGAGGATGACTCAGTTAATCGCCAGACTGATGATCTCGTCGGTGGTTGGACTGCCAGCGCTATGGCTGGTTACAAATCCTTTGAGCTGAGGGGCGAATATCTTGGCGCCCTGGATAAGTTCAGTGACGGCGAATCCGTCGGCAGGCAGCCTGCTGCATGGAGTGTTGAGGCTGGTTATTCTTTCGACGCTCCATTCAGCCTTGCTGTTCGTTATGAGGGTTCCGATGATTTCGATACGAACGACAAGCGCTACGGTGCGACTCTCGGATGGGATGTTGCTGATGGTGCAGGCCTTGCGTTTGAATACCAGCGCGCCGACAATAAAGGTGCTGCCGACTCTGATACATTCACCATGCAGCTCGCCATGGAGTTTTAATAAACTTTTATAAACAACAAACAGGAATAAATAATGATGGTTCCACTTGGTACGCTTGGGACGGGGGAGTTGGCGGAGATTGTCGGCTTCAGGAGAACAGAGTCTGCCTGTCGTGGTCCGCTATCCTGCGGTAACGGTGAGGGCCGCCATCTTCACGGCGGCCGTGGTTTAGCTCGCGGCAGCTCCCGTGAGGGAAGAGGTCAGCGTCAGCGTCTTTCGGAGCTCGGGTTCAGTCCTGGGCAGGCGGTTGAGGTTGTTCAGAATGGTGCGGGGGTTCCGCTGCTGCTGAAGGTTCACGACGCCAGAATGGCGCTCGATCATAAGGTGGCCATGGAGATCATTGTCCGGAGGAAAAGAATATGAAGTTATCTGAACTGAAGAAGGGTCAGGCGGGTAGAATATCCGCCATTTCGGCCTCGCCGGAGCTTCGGCGCCGGCTACTTGATATGGGAGTGCTTACTGGTGAAGTCATTAAGGTTGAGGGGGTTGCTCCTTTAGGGGATCCGTTCGAGGTGTCAGTGAAAAATTATCGCCTATCGCTGCGTGGCCATGAGGTTGAGGGCATAATTGTAGAGGAGGTACGATGATCAATGTTGAAGAATTGGTTGGTGCAGCCACGCAGCCGACCGGAACAATAAAAGGGGTGAAGACTATCGCGATGGTCGGTAACCCGAATTGCGGCAAGACGACTCTGTTTAATGCGTTGACTGGTATGAACCAGACTGTGGGCAACTGGCCCGGGGTGACGGTTGAAGGCAAGAGAGGAAGGTTTTTACATAAAAGCGATTCGTTTGAGGTGGTTGACCTTCCTGGCATCTATTCGCTCTCTGCCCTTTCAGAGGACGAGGCTGTTGCCAGCGACTATATTCTCGGCGGAGAGGCGGGTTTGATCATCAATATCGTTGACGCATCAAATCCTGACAGGAATCTTTACCTCACCAGTCGGCTGCTTGAGATGAATGTGCCGGTACTTGTTGCGCTCAATATGATTGACGCGGCTGGAGAGCGGGGCATAGATATTGACATTGATGCTCTTTCGTCTGGTCTTGGGTGCCGTGTTGTGCCGATTGTTGCGTCGCGCGGCGAGGGTATTTCTGAGCTTAAGGATGCAATTGTTGAAGAGTTGGCGAGTCCTCGCGTGCCCGGTTGCCGGGTTTCATACCCTGACGCGGTGGTCCGTGCTGTGAAGCATCTTGCCGCGGATCTTGAGGGTGATGCTGGTATTTCCCACCATGATGCAGACTGGTTTGCTCTCAAGGTGCTGGAGGGTGATGATCTCCCTGATGGAGACGGGGGTGATGCGGCCTCCCTTGGAGAGAGAGCCCGACAGGAGGTGAGGTCAACTATGGGTGAAGATGCAGATATCGCAATAGCTGATGCCCATTACCAGTTCATATCGAAGTTGACATCTCAGGCTGTGAAAAGGAAGACGGATATCAAGCGTTCTTTGAGCGACCTCATCGATGCTGTGGTGATCAATCGCTATGCGGGGATACCGATTTTTCTCGGGGTCATGTATCTGATGTTCTTGTTTACCATTACTATAGGGGGAGCATTCATCGATTTCTTTGATATCGCTGCCGGAGCTCTTTTTGTGGATGGGTTCGGTCTTGTGCTCTCTTCATTGGGTTCGCCAGAATGGCTGACGGCGATTTTGGCAACCGGCCTTGGCGGTGCACTGCAGACTATGGCAACTTTCATTCCGCCGATAGCATTCATGTTCGTTTTCCTCTCTATTCTGGAGGATTCGGGCTATATGGCGCGTGCGGCATATGTTATGGATCGGGGAATGCGCGCAATCGGTTTGCCTGGTAAGGCGTTCATTCCGCTTCTGGTGGGTTTTGGCTGCAATGTTCCGGCGATTATGGCGGCAAGAACGATGAGTAACCGACGCGACCGCATCATGACCATCATGATGGTGCCTTTTATGTCGTGCGGTGCAAGGATGCCGGTGTTTGCCCTCTTTGCTGTTGCCTTTTTTCCGGCTGGCGGGCAGAACATAGTCTTTCTTCTCTATCTCCTTGGTATTGCTGTGGCTATCATGACTGGGTTCCTGCTCAAAAACACTCTTCTCAAAGGTGATGTTTCGCCTTTCATTATGGAGATGCCGCCTTGGCACATTCCGTCCTTCAAGGGGGTTTTCATCAGGGTATGGGATCGTCTGAAGTCGTTCATTTTCAGGGCGGGAAAGGTTCTTGTGCCTGTAATCATGGTGCTGAGTTTCATGAACTCAATCGGTACGGATGGTTCATTTGATAACGAGGATTCCGAAAACTCGGTACTTGCGGCAACCGGCAAGGCTATTGCGCCCGTTTTTGCTCCCTTCGGAGTGAGTCAGGAGAACTGGCCGGCTGCTGTCGGGCTTTTTACGGGAATCTTTGCCAAAGAGGCTGTTGTTGGTACGCTTGACAACCTTTATCTCCAGATGGATGCAAAGGCGGCGGCTGAGGCTGGCGTCGGAGAAAATGGCGGGGAAGAAGAGGAAGCCTTCTCGCTTTTGGGTGCTTTCGGCGAGGCGTCTGCAACCATTCCTGAGAACCTGGTCGGTGTAGCCGGTTCGCTGCTCGATCCTCTCGGAATTTCTGTAGGCGATCTTTCAGACAGCGAGGCTTTTGCTGAGGATCAGGAGGTTGGATCTTCAATTTTCGGCAAGATGGTATCGCTCTTCAACGGGACAGCCGGAGCGTTCGCCTATCTGGTGTTTATTCTGCTCTATTTCCCCTGTGTTGCAGCTATTGCGGCTGTATATCGTGAAACTAATCTGGCATGGACGCTTTTCGCAGGCGGTTGGACAACCGGCCTTGCCTGGGTTTTTGCAGTTCTTGCATACCAGATTGGCACATGGTCGGCTCATCCAGCGTCTTCGGCTGCGTGGGTGGCTGCGATGGCCGCCGTCCTGGCGGGAACCGTCGGGCTCATGTATATGGCCGGTAACGGCTGGTTTAAAAAAAGCGGAACCGGGTCGAATTGAAGCTTGGTCCTGTTACGGGAAGGGGGGGTGACTCCCTTCCCATATTTATATCAACAACAGCGATACCCTATCATGACACTGACTGACATCAAGCAGTATCTCTCCCTGAACGGGAGTGCTTCGCTACCAGAGCTGGCCCGCCATTTCAATGCCGACAGTGCCCTGATCGAGTCGATGCTGGATCTCTGGATTCGGAAAGGGCGGGTGGTCCTAAGGCATTCGAAGTCCTGTGGTTCGTCCTGCTGCGGCAACTGTTCCTCCTCTTCCCAGGGCGGCACTTGGTACGAGTGGTCGGGAGGCAAGGCATAAAGTTGGCTTTTTTTATTTGCCAAGTCTATTAATTATATAAAATCTAAATAACAAGAACGATGAATATTTCAAACGAGTCAGGGGGGTCGGTCTCCGATGTGCGCTGTTTCGTAAGTCGCTGTGCCTGCGGTACCAGCCACATCCATTACCGGCATGCCGTGGTGGCGGTTGGGCGCAATGCGCTGATGCGCATCATGGAAGAGTGTTACTTGAGGGATCGGAAGGGGCCGGAAAAGAACAGGGACGGCTATCCGATGCCCTTCATCATCATGCTCGGGATCGTGACGCTGTCTGTGCCATGGAAAGAGTTTTCACTCTTCAGTAGGGTCATAGAGGAGGCTGTGTCGGACGAGGTCGGGATCCCCCAACTTGCGGCGAAGCTGGCAATGCGGGAGACCGGCAGGGAGGGCTAAGCATCAGACATGAATGAAGTTTTTAATCAACCCAGATATCAATGAACATGAAAAGAACAGGGATCTTCTTTGGAACACAGACCGGCAACACCGAGGCTGCCGCGAACCTCATCGCCGCAGCCCTTGGTATCGTTTCTTCGGAGGTGCGCGACATCGCTTCCTCCTCACCGGATGATTTGGCGGTCTACGATGCGCTCATTCTCGGCACATCGACTTGGGGGTCAGGGGATCTGCAGGACGATTGGCGTGCATTCCTTCCGAGCTTCGATCAAATTGATTTTTCGGCCAAGACGGTCGCCCTTTTCGGACTCGGAGATCAGCTCTCCTTTGGGGACTGGTACCTTGACGGCATGGGGGCGATTTACGACAGGCTTCTTGAACGGGACGCGCGGGTTGTGGGTCCCTGGCCGGTTGACGGCTATGAATACACCGAATCACAAGCCGTCCGCGGAGGCTTGTTCGTCGGCCTTGCCCTCGATGCCGACAACCAGGACGAGATGACGGCGGAGCGTGTGCAGCGCTGGGTCGGGCAGATCCAGTACCTCCTTTAATGGACGCAGGTGCGCCAATTTTCAACAATCAACCAGATATCACCATGATCAGTCAGAACATTCTCGAAAAGCTCAACCGCCAGGTTAACCTCGAAGCGGTTTCATCGCACCTTTACCTGCAGATGAGCGCATGGCTCCTCTCGCAGGAACTCGACAGCACGGCGGCCTTTTTCCGAGGCCACGCCGATGAGGAGAAGTACCATATGATGAAACTCTTTGATTACATCAATGAAACCGGCTCCCTTGCCCTCATCGGTGATGTGCCCATTCCCGCTCCCTCATGGAGTTCGCACATGGAGCTGCTCGAGGCCGCCTACGCCCATGAGCTCAAGATCACCGCGAGCATCAATGATCTGGTCGACGCGGCTTTCCAGGAAAAGGATTATTCCACATTTGCATTCCTGCAGTGGTATGTCGCTGAGCAGCATGAAGAGGAGCACCTGTTCGGCACCTTGCTGCACAAGGCGCGCATCATCCATACCGTGGATGGCCGTGCTCTCTTCCGCTTCGACGAAGAGGTCCGCAAGTCCGTTCTGCATAATGACGGTCATCATCAGAAGAACGCGCCCATGTTCCTCCAGATGGGACCCTCTCCCTGCTATCATGGAGGCGATGAAGATTCTCATCATGCCGCTTCACATTCAAACCATTGAGTGAAGGCCTGCATGCAGCCCCTCTATCAGAAACCATTAAGCTGAACAGCGATGAAAGTACTTATTCACCATATCTATGAGTTCCGGAAGGGGCTGCGCAGCCTTGTCATGCATACCCTGCCTTCAGGCCTTACCGATGCAGCAACGGAAAAGCTGCGCCATTTCGGGATTGAATGCCATCTTCAGCCTTGCCTCCCGGACAAGGTCAACATCTATTTCGGTGCGCCGGAGTGTGTTGCGGTGGTCCGCGAGATCACCGAGGGGAAAAAGCTGGGTGAGATGACGCCGGAAGAAGATTATGTGCTCGGTTCCATGCTTGGGTATGGGGTCCGCAACCAGTGCGAGCGCTATTTGAAGAAAAAATGTGTCGCTTCCGGTAATCTTGCTGTGTACAAGTGCGCATAAACCGTAAAAATATAAAAACCATGCAATCACATTCTTCCTGTTCAGTTCCGGGCAACTTGCGAAAGCATGCCTTGTGCGCAGTTGTCCTGTCCTTTGTTTTTTTTCTGATCACAGGATTCGGTGCTGTGGTTTTCGGATCAGCTCATGCCGCCGAGGGGTCTGGGTCGAACAAACAGACGGTGTTCAAGGTGATCGCTCCTCCGGATCCCAACTTCATTCCCGTGGCCGTGCTGCGTGAAAAGGTTTCAGAGCTGGCGCCCGGGATCGCTGTCGAAATCGTGACGGCTCCGTCGGGTGATCCCAGCGCCATGCGGGCTATGCTATACAGTCGTGCGGCGGATTTTGCCTTGTTCAGCACGCTTGGGGGTTCAAGGTTCTATGGAGCTGGCCTTGATAATATTGCCCTTGTCGGTGTCCATGTCTGGAAAGGGGTTTGGCTTGTGGGTCAGAAGGGGCTCAAGGGACCCGAAGCCCTGAATGGGAAGCGAGTGCTTGCAGTCCCTGCCATAAAGACGCCGCCTCATATGGTCATCGAAAAGTCGCTTAACGACAAGGGAATTCGACCGGATTTCGTTTCAGGGGGCGCTGGTCCAGTGCTGATGGCACAGCTTTCCAATCCAGCTAAAGCGCCGCTGGCTTTCGTTGCGCCTGAGCCGATGGTCAGTATTCTGCTTGCCAGGCAGCTGAAGGAAAAGTGGCCTGTTCAGTATGCGGTGATGCCTCTTTGGGGTACCGTTGCTGGTTTCGGTGCAGGTGAGACTGCGCTTGGGGCTTTGTGGGCTGTTGATCCACAGCGGCTTGCTGCAAACCCTGGTGCTTCGCAGGCATTTGTTGCCGGTTTCCGTGATGCGGTTGCCTTTGTAAATGATCCAGCTAACCATGATGAGGTTTCCAAGATTGTTGCTAGGACGATGCGTGAAATTTATGGCCAGGCTGCTCCCGCTTCGGTGTATCGCTCAATGCTTGCGTCGGGAAGACTGAAGCTTGATTTTCGGCCAACTGCAGCTGTTCGTGCAAGAGTGGTTCGTGATCTCAATGATACTTACGGATTCAGGGTCGACGAAGGGATTTTTAGGCCGGTGTTTTGAAACAGGTTCCGACGGTTCTCGTAAAGGTTTTGCCTGGGCTACTGTATCCCTTGGTTGGGTGGATAGGTATTGTTGTGGGTTGGATGGTTCTTTCCAGATTCTATCCGCCTGCGATCATACCTCCGGTTGAACGGATTGGTTCGGCACTGCAGGGAATCGTGCAGTCTGATGTTTTTTTTGCCGACCTCTTCGCCACGCTTTTCAGAGTCATATGGAGCTTTATTGCATCCCTTGTTATCGGAGTTGGTCTCGGTCTCGCTGCCGGTGTTCGGAAAGCGTTTCTTGGTGTGCTTCATCCGGTCATGGTTCTGGCTGAAAGTGCTCCGCCGGTTGCCTGGCTCGTTGTTGCAATTCTTTTGTTCGGAATGGGCCATGCGCCTTCGATGCTTGTGGGTATGTCTGCCGCCATCCCGATTTTTTTCTTTAACACCGTCTCGGCTGTCAAGAGTCTGGACCGCAATCTTCTTGAAATGGCGGGTTCCTATCAAGTGCCATGGATACGGGTGTTTTTTTCTGTCTACATGCCGGGGATTCTTCTGCATGCAGTTTCAGCGTCATCTTCATCGCTCAGCGTTATCTGGAGGGTGGTGATCATGGCAGAGGCATTTACCTCGGCTCGGGGTTTCGGGCCGCAGCTCTGGGGGGCCTACCTGTATAGTGATGCCGAAGTCGTGTACGCATACATCGCGTTGATCGTCATGCTGGGATTCATTCTCGAATTCGGTTTGATCAAGCCTGTTTCCGGATGGCTTGATGTCAGAACAGGGGGTGGTGGCAATGAGTGAGTGCCTTTTTCGCTGTAACGATATTGGAAAATCATTCGGGGAGCACCCGGTTCTTGAGCATATGAATTTTGCTCTGAATGCCGGGGAGGTGGTAGGTCTTGTGGGGCCAAGCGGATGTGGTAAAACCACTCTTCTTCGTCTCATGGCCGGTCTCGATGCCCCCTCATCAGGGGAGTTGTCTTACAGGAGCGCGAATGCGCGTAGGGCCTACATCTTTCAGGAGTCGCGTCTTATTCCTTGGCTGACGGTGATGCAGAACCTCCTGTTTGTGACTGGAAAGAGTGCAGAGGGTCAGGTGCTTGCCCGTGAAGCGCTTTTAGCCGTAGACCTTGCTGCATATGCCGGCCACTATCCCGATCAGCTCAGCGGTGGTATGCGTCGGCGTGTTGCGCTCGCAAGGGCGCTGGCCTATGGTCCGGAAATCTTTCTTATGGACGAGCCGTTTGCAGGGTTGGACTTTCCACTTCGAATGCAGATGATTGAGTTCCTCAATGCGCTTTTTGCCCGAAAATCCATGAGCGTTGTCTTTGTTTCGCACGATACCCGTGAACTCGTCCAGTTGTGTGACCGGGTGTGCATTATCGGAGGTACCCCCGCTACAGTCAGGAATGTTATGACGATGATGCCAAAGCTGGGGAGAAAAGATGCTCCCGGATACTTGAGGGAAATGGAAGATGAGATGCTTCGTAGCATGGGCCCTTGAACGGAGCGGGATCAGGTTGAGCACAACAGTTATAAATCAACAACAATTAAATAGGATAACTTATGAGGAAAATGAACATAATCCCCCATGGATGTCTACTTACCGGCCTTTTGCTGGTTGCTCCGCTGTCGGCTTCTTTTGCTGAAGACGGCTATCGGGAATGGACGGACACGAAAGAGGTGGTGGTGACGGCGGCAAAAAACGAAGGAGGTATACTTGATACGCCGGTTTCGGTAGAAGTGGTCACTGAGCAGCAGATCCACAAGCTTGGAGCTGTAACGCTGCGCGACATTTTTGAGAAGACGCCGGGTGTTTTCATCAACCCCGGACTGGGCGAAATGTCGGTACGAGGCGCTGGAGCATTTGGAACCCTCGTTCTTATTGACGGTCGGAGAATTGCCGGCGAAAGGAGCTTTAAATACGAATTGAATCGTCTCGGCGCTGGAACAATTGAACGGATTGAAATCGTGAAAGGTCCGATGAGCGTCCTCTATGGTTCAGAGGCAATCGGTGGCGTGATCAACATCATCACCAAGCGCCCGACAGAAACGACCCGCGGATCGGTCAATGTTCGCGGTGGGTCGAACTTTGATGGGGAAGGAGAACGGTACAGTGTTGACGGCAATATCCGTGGAACCATCAACGATCTTCGCTACAGCGGGTATTTTAGCGTCATGAAAACCAGGCCCTACACGGAGACGGAGGTGGCTACGCCTCTTGTCTATAATAAGCCGCCAGATGACAAGACTTTAGTGTCTCCATCTGAATCCAAGAATGGGAAAGCAAAGAGCATAAAAGACAGCTATGTGTCCAACACCACATATCAGGATGACGCTGATATATTCAACATTGGTGGCACGCTTGAGTATAGCCTGACGGACGGGTTAGAGATCGGTGCGGATTTCAGCTACATTGACGAAAAGCGGGATCTTGTATTTATAGGAGCGCAGTATCCATCAAGCTATGGGTTTCCGGTAAGCAACATCCCTATCGCCGAGGATCTCGACACCCATCGATATGATGCAGCGGGACGGCTGAAGTGGAAGGCGACGGAGAATCTTGAATTCCGCTGGGTAAGCTACGGGTCTTGGTATACCAAGGGGGATGTCCTTTCCCCGGTTTACTATAATGACCTCGGCTACACAACCAAGCCGGACGGAGGCGGAACATGCCATGGAAAAGTCACCACCATCTCGCACGAGTTCATCGGCGACTGGTCGGCTGGCATGGGGCACAATCTGCTGTTTGGCGCAGAATACCGTGATGCGACGCGTGAATCCCCCTGGTTTACTGCCGACAGGACCAACAGCAAAATAGGATACATTACCCGTTCGGTCTATGTGCAGGATAAATGGGCCCTTACGGATCGGCTCGATCTTGTTCCCGGGCTCCGTTACGACAGCTACAGCGACTTCGACGACCAGACGCTCGGCAGCATCGGGGCGCAATATGGATTCGGTCCATCAGCTCGCCTAAGGGTGCATTATGGTCAGGGCTATCGTGCGCCTTCAGGCCCCGAACTCTATATGAACCGCAACACCGCAAAAGGGCACTTGCTTGGTGCCAGAACACTGAGCATACTGAAAACGGCGGTTACCGATCTCCAGCCCGAGACCAGCAACAATTTCGAGATCGGAATCGACGGGAAGGGGTCTGGATGGAAGTACGACCTATCGGCTTATTACAACACGATGAATGATCGGATTGGCCAAGTGTCAAAGGGCAGTTATTATACATTTGAGAATGTTGGTGACGCCCGGATTCGGGGGATCGATGCGTATCTGGGCTACAGTCTCTTCGCCAATTTCGACATCAATACAGCTATCACCCTTATGGATGCCGAAAACAGGACTACTGGGCTTCGCTTGGATTACACTCCGGAGACGATACTGTCCATCGCTGCCGATTACCGCCCCCTCACTAATGTGTTGCTCAGCACATCGGTATTCTATACCGGCGACCAGACTTATGAAAAGAATAAGCAACGCATGACGGCCGATGCTTATACCTTTGTGAACTTTAAGGCGTCGTGGATGCCCAGTGCGATGCCCGGCGGGGAACTTTACGCCGGCATCGACAATCTTTTCGACTGCTCTGTGGATAGGGAGCTTGGTTCGACGGTCGGCACATTCGGCTACATGGGCCTTCGGTACATGTTCTGAGCTACAGGAGGACTTCGTAATAATCAGTATTCGGCTTCATGCACCAGGCAGGGATGTCTCCGTTTCCTTTTGCCGTGGTGTCTGGAGTCTTTCCCCTGGCGATCCTCTCCTTGGCGCCGGGGGTTTATATTTTGTTCATGTTTAAACCGGTTTAGCATGCTTACTGTTGCAACAGGGGAGGTAGAGACTGCACTTTCCTACGATCTTGCTTCGGATTGTCGAAGTTCAGCAGATCAGCGCTGAGATGAGGGGGAGGTTTGATGGAGGGAGGGTTTGTGGTCGACCGCATGCTTGCTTCGGTCCCTTAGGCGTGCACGATGCATGCGGTGGGGCATTCCGATTCGCAGGCACCGCAGTAGATGCATTCATTGGTAATAGTGAGTGACATGATCGTATGGGTATGATTAATTGATGCTTCATCAGTTAACAGGTAGAAAGATACCTATGAAATGGAAGTTCGTCAATACCGAAGGGAAGAGAGAGGGTGGCCGAACAGCAAAGAGCCATCTTTGGATGGCTCTTTGCTGTTTGACTTTATGCCGCTGCTGGTATTTCTATTTGAAGAACTCGTTGAGCGTGTATATCTGGCGGTCAATTTCAACAGAGAGCTGACGGGTCATAGAGCTGTAGAAAACCGGGATGTCGCGCATAGTCCATTTGATTCCGCGGTTGTCAAAATCAATGACATATCGGTTTTCGTTGTCAAGTACCTTCTGTTCGAGATTAATGGCTATATCGGGCTGCGTGGTCAGTACAGTGAGCTCAATTTCCCCTCTCATGACCTTGTTGATCATCTCCTCTGTGGGAAGCAGTTTCTTGCGTCCGGTGGCAGGACTGATCTGGAGTTTTAGTTTGTTGTTTTGATCCCGTTTAGCGGAGATGATAAAGTACTTTTTCGCTTTGTGGACAGCATTTCCCGACCATGGACCGGATGTGCTGGTCCTGACCTGGTTCTCTGCTGTAAATGGCCGGCTGAGCTGCTGTTGCATAGCTGTACACGGTTAGGATTAAAAGAAGATAACTTAAATTACTAAAACGGCAGTAAATAACAAAGGGATTCACGAGGAACCCCTTTGCCATGAAATGATGCCGTTATTGGTGGCTTACTTTTTATCGTCGCCGTCAATAACCTCGTACTCGGCATTTTCAACTGAACCGTCACTGCCTTTCGGTTCGCCTTCGGGCGCGTTTTCGCCTTCCGGGTTACCCTGCGGTTCTTCTTTGTAAAGGTCGGCTGCAACTTCGCTCCACACTTTGCTGAGCTCTTCCATTCCGGTCGTAATGGTTTCAATGGTGCCGTTTTTATGAGCATCTTTGAGCTTTTCAAGTGCGCCGTCAATGGCAGGCCTCTTATCGGCGGGAATTTTGTCGCCGAGTTCAGCTAGCTGTTTTTCGGTGCTGAAGATAAGAGCATCAGCGGAGTTCTTGATGTCAATCTCCTCTTTCAGCTTCTTATCCTCATCAGCGTGAGTTTTTGCATCTTCCTTCATTTTCTCAATTTCAGCATCTGTCAGCTTGCTTGAAGACTCAATTTTGATGCTCTGCTCCTTTCCGGTCGCTTTGTCTTTGGCCGATACATGGAGAATGCCGTTTGAGTCGATGTCAAAAGCGACTTCAATCTGGGGCAGACCTCTGGGTGCGGGCGGAATATCGCCAAGATGGAAGCGGCCGAGCGTTTTATTGTCGGTGGCCATTGAGCGTTCGCCCTGCAACACATGCACTTCAACAGAGGTCTGGTTGTCACCGGCGGTAGAAAATACCTCCTGCTTCTTGGTGGGAATGGTTGTGTTTGCATCAATGAGCTTGGTCATGACGCCGCCAAGGGTCTCAATACCCAGTGAAAGCGGGGTAACATCAAGCAGGAGCACATCGGTAACATCACCTTTGAGCACGCCGCCCTGAATGGCAGCTCCAACAGCAACAACCTCATCGGGGTTGACGCTTTTGTTGGGCTCTTTTCCGAAAAAGTCCTTAACCAGAGCCTGTACTTTCGGAATGCGTGTTGAGCCACCGACAAGAACAATCTCGTCGATTTCTTTCATCGCAAGCTTCGAGTTTTTGACGGCACGCTGGCAGGGCTCAAGAATTTTTGCGAAGAGGTCTGAGCACAGGCCTTCAAATTTTGCGCGGGTCAGGTTAATGACCAGATGTTTCGGTCCTTCCTGGGTTGCAGTGATGAAGGGCAGGTTGATTTCAGTGTCGGTTCTTGATGAAAGCTCAATTTTCGCTTTTTCACCAGCCTCTTTCAGTCGCTGCAGGGCAATGGCGTCAGTGCGAAGATCAATGCCTTCCTGCTTTTTGAATTCGTCTGCCAGAAAGTCAATGATTTTCTGGTCAAAGTCGTCTCCGCCGAGATGGGTGTCGCCATCGGTTGACTTTACCTCAAAGACGCCGTCTCCTAGCTCAAGTATTGAAATGTCGAAGGTTCCGCCGCCAAGGTCAAAAACAGCAACCTTCTCGCTTGAGGTCTTTTTTTCAAGACCGTAGGCCAGTGCTGCAGCTGTTGGCTCGTTGATGATTCGCTTCACATCAAGACCTGCAATGCGTCCTGCATCCTTGGTCGCCTGGCGCTGGGCATCGTTGAAATATGCCGGAACTGTAATAACCGCTTCTGTTACTTTTTCGCCAAGAAAATCTTCAGCAGTCTGCTTCATTTTCTGCAGGATCATTGCCGAAATTTCCTGAGGAGAGTAGGTTTTGTCGTTGATTTTTACCCGGGCTTCACCGCTTTCGTTTACCACATCATACGGAGCGATCTTTTTTTCGTTGGGGACTTCATCAAACTTGCGCCCTACAAAGCGCTTGATTGAGAAAATGGTGTTTTTCGGGTTGGTGATTGCCTGCCGTTTTGCAGCCTGCCCAACCAGCCGGTCACCGGTTTTTGTGAATGCCACCATTGACGGGGTGGTGCGGTTGCCTTCCGAGTTCTCTATAACAGTCGGCTGTGTACCCTGCATTACCGCTACGCATGAGTTTGTGGTGCCGAGGTCAATGCCTATAATTTTTCCCATTGTGTTTGTGTCCTTTTCTTTGATTGTGATGAAAAAATTGTGCCCCCGATTAAAAGAGGAGGATAGTCATATCTATTGACGCAATAAGCGTGCCAATGCAATAATAGGGGCAATATGCGCCGATTGGATGACATTTGTGTCAGTGTCCTGACATCTTTGTCATTGAATCGGTGGTGCTGTAGCTATTCTGTCAGTCGTCAGTGAGAGGCGCGATGTGGCTGGCGGGGCGGGGGAATTTCAGCTTGAGGAGAGGTCGCTGTTGACTTTCTGTACCCAGCTGAGTCGATCCTGAAGATTTTCGACGACGCTTTTTGAAATGAGATAGCAGGCAAAGATGATGCTGTCATCTGCAATGCTGTAATAGCATTTCAGGCCTTCTTTTCTTCTGTTGACGATGCCGTTGTCGTGCATGAGGGCAAGGTGCTTGGAGATGTTTGCCTGGCTGGCTTGTACGGCATTGACAATTTCTTGCACCGTCCGTTCCTGTTCGCAGAGGACGCGAAGAATTCGCAGGCGCATTGGTTCGCTTAGAAGCTTGAAGCGGCTGGAGACAGCTTCAAGCATTTCGTCCGGCATGTTGAGATTCCACTTCTTGACCTCGTCTTCCGCTATGATAACCGTTTTGCCCATGTCTACCTTTTTGTTTCGCCGTAATTTCCGCTTGAGGGTATAATGCCATCGTTTAGCTTATATAGCTATAAATTCATACAATTCAAACCAAAAATAGCTGTCAGGGAATGCGTCGCTTCCTTGCGGGGCATCTTAAATACTCTGAATTGGTTCAGTCTGTCAGTGGGGAGGTTGAGGGCTCTTTCTTGCTGGAGAGGGAGAGCCCCATGATGGAGTTTATCAATGACTGCGGGGCTTTGAATCTTACAATTTTTTCCTGTATGATCTGCTTTGTTTTTTTTGCCTCCTCAAATTCTTCCCTGCAGTCACTGCATTCCTGCAGATGCAGGGTAAATGCCTGGTTTTCACGGCTGGTAAGCTCACTATCTACAGCGGCACTCATAAGTTCACGGGCTTTATCGCACTTCATAGACTAAAAAGGTTTGTTCCTCGTCCTGTTATCGGTCTTTTTCGGTGTTGAACCCGAATTTTTTTGCATACCCTTCCAGCTGTGCGCGAAGCAGTTTGCGTCCGCGGTACAGCCTTGAACGAACTGTTCCTATAGGGCTTTCAACCATATTTGCAATCTCTTCATAGGTGAAGCCTTCAATATCACAGAGCTGAATAACCTCTCTGAACTCTTCGGGAAGCGATTGCATGGCCATATATACTTCCTCATGCAACAGCGAATGAAAGTAATCCGTTTCAGTTTCAGTGCTGTCGCGCCTTGTGTCTTTTATGGTATGATAAAAATCCTTTATGAGGTCGTAATCAACCTTGCCCGGTTCTCTCGCGTTTTTTCTGTACCGGTTGATATAGTTGTTCTTCAGAATTTTGAACAGCCATGCCTTGCAGTTTGTTCCCTTTTCGAATGAGCTGAAGAATTTATAGGCTTTAAGGTAGGTCTCCTGAACCAGATCGTGTGCATCGTCCGGATTCATGGTTAGATGAAGGGCGTAATTATAAAGCGCGTTGATGTGTACTATCGCTTCTGCCTGAAATTCACTCTGTTTCAGCTGTTCTTCTCTCGACAGTGGTTTTTTTTTCGTGTCAGGGGAGCTTTTGCGAATTTGATCGGTTCTGCTCATGTGATTGGGTGCGTCCTGGTTCAGATATGGTTACAGTATGTCATGTGGAATAGCCTCATTATAAAATAATGAATTAAATGGTTTTATTTTTAATCGTGATCGTCAATCCAATGCTAAAAACAGCAGTGTAATGCTAATTCAGGATGAATTGCTTGATGTACTTGTGGTAGGGTCTGGAATCGGTGGCCTGACTTCTGCAGCCCTTTTGCAGCAGCAGGGGTTTAGAACCCTTGTGTTAGAGAAGAACCGATTTGCCGGAGGGAGCTGTTCGTCATTCAGCCGTTCGGGATATACCTTTGATGCAGGAGCTTCAGTTTTTTATGGGTTTGCCGAGGATGGCCAGAGCGGAACTTTGAACTTGCACACAAAGATTTTCAGGAAACTTGGAGTGAAGGTTCAAACGGTGCCCGATCCGGTTCAGATCCACTACCATTTGCCAGAAGGGCTCAATCTTGCCGCCTGCTATGATCGCGGCCTTTTTCTTGATCGCCTCACGGCGGCCTTTCCTCATGAGCGGGAGGGAATCGGGAAGTTTTATGCAGAACTGGAGAATGTGTATGATATTCTGAGCTCATTGCCTGCCGGTTCGCTTGAGGATATACGCCATCTGTTAACGGTGGGCAGTTCCTTCCCTATGAAAACTGCGGCTCTTGCTATCAAGACATTTCAGTCAATGGGGAAGCGGGCCCGCCGCCATATAAGTGATGCCGCGCTGCTCCATTTTATTGATATTGAGGCATATTCGTGGGCGCTGCAGGATGCTGTTTCAACTCCGCTTGTCAATGCGGGTATCTGTTTGGCTGACCGTCATCACGGAGGAATCAACTATCCTCTCGGTGGATCGGGGGCGATTGCAAGAGGCCTTGTCGAGGGATTTGAGCGATGCGGAGGCGAGATAAGGTATGGGGCGGAGGTTTCCGAAATACTGGTTGAAAATGGATCAGCTACGGGCGTGAGGCTGGCTGATGGTTCAGTCATTCGTGCCCGCGTAGTTGTGAGCAATGCAACCATCTGGGATACCTTTAACCGGTTGGTTGATGATGAGCGTTACCGGATTCCAATGGACAGATTCATTGAGGCCCCAAGCTGGTTTCAGCTTTATCTCGGTGTTAATGGCGCCCTTATTCCGGAGGGGTTGAATGTGCATCATGTGCTTGTTGATGACTGGAGCAGGTACACTGATTCGGGAGGAACCCTTTACTGTTCAATTCCCTCTCTCCTTGACTCTTCACTTGCACCTCCAGGTCGGCATACCGTGCATGCGTTTGTGACCGACAGGGCTGATGACTGGGCTGAATTGGAGCGGGGGAGTGGTGAATACCTCAAGAGAAAGGATATGTTTACCCGTGAGCTTATTCAGCGGCTTGAGTCTGTGATGCCGGGCATTTCGGGGGGGTGCGAGCTTACCCTATCAGCATCTCCTCATACTCATAAGCGGTATCTGAACCGCCACAAGGGCTCTTACGGTCCACTTCTGAGGCCCGGGCAGAACATTCTCGTGAAGCCGCAGAATACCACGCCTGTCAAGAACCTGTTTGCGACCGGTGACAGTACTTTTCCCGGTCAGGGTGTGATAGCAGTGACCTATTCGGGTATCTCCTGCGCATCGTTCATTGCCGCAAGGTTTGGCAAACCGATGGAGCCACTGGATTGACAGGGGGAGGGGGGAGAGTTAAGATGCTGCCAGCAGCATATCAATTTCGCGGTAGGGGCAGTCGGTGATTTCAGAAAGAATTTTTTTGGTGACATAGCCTCTGTAAACATAGGCTCCTTTTCTGAGGCTGTGGCTTTTCCAAAGCATCTCCTGAATGGTTTCGTGATCGTTGATTTTCAGCAGGAAGGGGAGGAGTGTATTGGTCAGTGCGAAAGAGGCTGTTTTGGCCACTGCGGACGGAATATTGGGTACGCAGTAGTGTGTTACCCCATGGGTGACATAAATCGGGTTGGTATGCGATGTTCTGCGGCTGGTGGCGAAGCATGCCCCCTGGTCAATGGATACATCAATAATGACTGAGCCGGGTTTCATGGTTCGTACAATCTGCTCGGTGACCAGCGGTTTGTTGATTTTCTGTTTCGGGCTCAGCGCCCCTATCATTACATCCGATGTTTTGGCAATTTCGGCAATGTAATGGTCATTGGCTATGGCGGTAACCAGATGGCGGTTGAAAAATGCCTCGAACCGCCTGAGCCTGTTGATTTCCCTGTCGATAACTGTAACCTGTGCACCGAGGCCCAACGCATCCTGTGCGGCAAAAAGCCCTACGGTTCCTGCTCCTATGATTGTTACATGCGCCGGAGGCACTCCAGCTATTCCTCCCAGAAGAATGCCGCTCCCTCCGTATCCGGTTTCAAGATATTTTGCAGCAGTTTGAATGGCCAGTGAACCGGCGATTTCACTGAGGGTTCTGACTATTGGCAGTTCACCATCGCGGGTTTCAATGAATTCAAATCCAAACGCGGTAATGTTTTTTTCGAGCAGCGTTTTCAGAAGACTGCTGCTGAGTGAAGCCAGATGCAGTGCCGAAAGAAGAATCTGACCGGGCCTGAACAGCTGGTGTTCTTCCGGCTGAGGAGGAGATACCTTGACGATGACGCTTGACTGGCTGAAGAGCTCTTCGGGTGATTCAGCAATGGCAGCTCCCGCTTCTGCATAATCGGTATCAGAGAAGTTGCAGAACCTACCGGCCGTACTCTCCACAACTACCTTTATGTCGTTCTCTACGAGAATCTGCACTCCGGCAGGAGAAAGGGCTACCCTTCGTTCATCCTGGGCGCGTTCCTTTGGTATACCCATGACTATGTTGAGGTTTTTCCCAGGCTTGATAAGCCATCTCTCAAGGGTTTTAGCTCCGAGCTCAAACTCCAGGTTGTCTATATCCGACGCATAGCCCATCTGCCGCCCCTTCCCTTTTGTCTCTTTCCCGTTAAGGGGAAAGAGTTTTTGTTACTTCGATGTAATGGTTTCATGATATCGGGCTGCAGGTGGTTCCGTATTGTGGCCGCTGCAGTGTGTCCCCGGCAGATGAAGTGCACCGCCTGAAAGGCTACAGAGCGCCCCTGATGCCCCTTCATATAATGTTTTTGCCCCTTCTGTTGCTATGGAAGCAGGGAATTGAAGGAATGCGAAGGCTTCCATGAAGTTGGATGCAACCAATTGTGTAGCATCGCCAATTCCACTGCCGATTTTTCCGAGCGCATCGCCAGGATTTATTCTTCCGTCGCGAACTCTTTCTGCGACACTGCCCGCCCCTTCCGGCAGTTTTTTGAGAACATTGTAGCCAATGGTCTGAGCGTAAGTGATAAATCCGGGTACATTCAGACCGAGAACAATCCGTTTGAGGTTTTCTGTTCGAGAAAGCATTCTGACGGTGCCTTCTCCCGTGATTCGGGTACGGCAGGCAAGCCGCCCGCCCGCTTCAAACAGCCTGTCGGAAATGAATGCTTTTTCATCGCTTCCCGGTTGGGAAAGATGCTCCATTCCTTCTGTTACTGTCACAAAACAGCTCTGGCAGATGCCGTTTCCTCCGCAGATGTAGCCGATGTGGCATTTGTTGCGGCGCGCAACCTCAAGGAGTATGTCACCTTTCTGTGCTTCGCAGGGCCTGCCGTTGATGTATATGATCATGGTTGTCTCCGGATGTCTGTGAGTAAATGTCGTACCGTTTACTGTCGTTGCTTTCGTACCACTGCTCTTATTAATATAGATAAAATTGCATAGTCTGCATCTTACTGGTGACCTCCGCTATCTGCTTCTTTCTTGCTTTCCGATAGCTTGGGAAACAGCAGCTGGAATACTGATGCAACGGCGGCCACGAGAGCGTCTGTCATATCTCTGCCGAGCTCTTCAAGATTCAGTTCCCCTTCCTGTATGCGGCCTATTTGCATGGCTATTGTCCGGGGAAGCATGATTGCCGCCTCCCATCCCATGATTCCCATATAGAGTGGAAGCTGCATCGGCGCTGTTTGGGTCATCTGTTTAACCTCTTCAATTGCTGAAACCATTGTTATTGTGCCGGGTTTTTCAATTGTGGCCTGACACGCCATTCGGGTTCCTGCTTTAACGAGATTTGTTGAAAGAATCTCCAGCTCTGTTTCATTGATGGGGGAGAGGAGTTCGCCTCCTTCGGTAATTCTGGCATAACAGGTCTGGCAGAGTGCGTTTCCGCCGCAGAAGTATCCTATATGTGCGTGGTTCTTCTGTGCAATATCAAGAAGTCTGTCGCCTGGGTTGGCGCTGTATTCTATGGAATTTATGGTGATCTTCATCGTTTTATGGTTTTGTGTTCATGTAGTTATGCTTCTCTTATCCGTGTAACCGCTGAGGGCGGCTAAATAGTTGCGGGACAGAGGCGCATGAACACAAAATCACAGAACTTCAGCGTTCTCTTCCTTTGAAGACTCTTCAAGTTGATGAAGAAGCTCGGTGTAGTGCCCAATGAGTGCTGATGGGGTGGCAGCGGACTCAGTTTTGGGGTGGTGAAGAACAAGCTTCATTTTTTTCTCAAAGCTGAAGCCGGGGTTGTAGGGTTGCATTTCAGGCTGCTGTACGGCGGTGAACAGGTGTTGCAGGAATGCACGGTTCGTTGGTTCTCCACTCTCTTCGCCCGGCAGGATGAGCATGATTGTTTTGGGTTGCAGGTCTATTTTTTCAATGCCGAGCTGCGAAGCGGATATTTTCAATTTTGCGAGCAGCAGCAGGTGGTCCACCTCTTCGGGCAGTGGCCCGAACCGGTCCCTCAGCTCTTTCTGCAGGGTGTCGAGGCTTTCGGGTTTGCGTGCTTTTGATATTTTTTCATAGAAGCCGAACCGCTCATGGGTTGCCGTAATGAAGTGTTCGGGTATGAGGGCATCACAGAAGAAGACAAGGTCGCAGGAGCCGGTTGGGGCAGGGGGTTTGGCGTTGCCGGAAAACAGGTGGCTGAACTCGGTTGATTTCAGGCCGGCCACAGTTTCTTCAAGCATTTTCTGGTAGAGGTCGAAGCCTAGTTCGTGGATGTATCCGGACTGTTCTGCTCCAAGGAGGTTTCCTGCGCCGCGAATGTCAAGGTCGCGAAGGGCGATGCTGAAGCCTGAACCGAGTTCGGTGAAGCTTTCTATGACTGCAAGGCGCTGGACGGCCTCCCGTTTCAGGGTGTGGAGGGGTGGGGTGATGAGGTAGCAGTATGCCTTCCTTTCGCTTCTCCCCACCCGTCCCCGAAGCTGGTACAGGTCCGACAGGCCGAACATGTCGGCGCGGTTGATGATTATGGTGTTGGCGTTTGATATGTCGAGCCCTGATCCTATGATGGTGGTTGAAATCAGCACATCAACCTCTTTCTGCATCACATCCAGCATTATTTTTTCGAGCTCGCGGGAGGGCATCTGCCCATGGGCATAGACGATTCGGGCCGAAGGGACGAGCTCTCTGAGCGTGCGCTGCATTTCTTCAAGCTCTGCAACCCGGTTGTGAAGGAAAAAAACCTGTCCGTCGCGGTTTATTTCCCGGCGGATTGCGGTTTCAATAAGCTCAGTGTCGTAGTTGGTGATGAGGGTTTCGACCGGCTGACGGTTTTTCGGAGGGGTGGAGACAATGGAGAGATCGCGGGCGCCGAGCATTGAGAACTGGAGGGTTCTTGGGATTGGCGTGGCCGACATGGTGAGGGTGTCGACGCCAGGGAACTGTTCGCGCAGTTTTTCCTTTACCTCAACTCCGAAGTGCTGTTCTTCGTCAATGACAAGGAGGCCAAGGTCATTGAACTGCACATCTTTTGACACAAGCCTATGGGTTCCGATGACAATATCCACCGTTCCGGCTGCAATTTTTTTAAGGGTTTCTTTCTGTTCCACTCTTGGAACAAAGCGGCTCAGCACTGCTATGGTGATGGGAAAGTTTTCAAACCGCCGGGCAAAGGTTTCGGCATGCTGGTGGGCAAGAATGGTTGTGGGGGTGAGAATCGCTACCTGTTTTTTCGATTCTACCGCCTTGAACGCCGCCCGCATGGCAATTTCTGTTTTCCCGAATCCGGCATCACCGCAGATGAGGCGGTCCATCGGGTGGGGCGCCTGCATGTCTTTTTTCAACTCTTCAATTGCCTTGTGCTGGTCGGGGGTCTCATCAAAAATGAAAGATGCTTCAAATTCACGCATAAATATGGAGTCAGGCCCGAAAGCAAATCCCGGCTGCATTTTTCTTTGAGCGTAAAGCTTTATGAGGTTGATGGCTATATCACGCAGTTTGCTCCGAACCTTCTCTTTACGGGCCGCCCATTTCGAGCTGCCGAGCTTGGAGAGCACCGGCGTTGAGCTTTCCGATGCAGCGTACTTTGAGAGGAGGTTGATGTTCTGCACATTGACAAAAAGCTGGTCTCCGCCCTCATATTCCACCAGAACGCACTCTTGTTCAGAGTTTCCGGCAGTTATGGTTTCAAGAGCCTTGAAGCGGCCTATGCCGTAGTCTTCATGCACCACGAAATCACCGACTTTGAGTTTCTGCAGGTCTCCCAGGGAGATTCCTTTGATTTTGCGCTTCCGGCTACTTCTGTGGGAGTGGAGTTTTCCGAAGATGTCGGATTCGGTATAGAGGTCAATCGGGCCGAAGCTGAAGCCGCTGTGGAGGTTGAGAGGAACCCATATTGCTTCGGCTGCGCTGCCTTTGCCGGTTTCAGCCATCTCTTCAGCCAGAAAATCATTCAGCTCTCTTATTTCTCGCTGTGAGGAAGCGGCAAAGACCGGAGTGCCCGCAGTTGCCGATTTCTGGTGCAGAAGCGTGGCGAAGAGACGGAAATTCGCGTTGATTTTCTGCTGGGCGGTTGCGTGAAAATCAATTGCGATAGGCGATGCGGCGATCCTGCGAACAATAGTAAATCGGCTGAGTGCATTGGCAATTTCACCATGGTTTTCCATGGCGAGAAATTCCGTATGGTCGTCAATCAGAATGATGGCTGAGGGGGGTAGATAGTCAAGAATTGTTGCTTTTTCAGCCTCATCGGGTCCGTTGAGGGTGAAGGAGGCTGTGATGGTTGCTGAAGGCAGGGTTTTACCTGAGAGCTGGCTGTTGATGTCGAACTGGCGAAGAGAGGTGACGCTGTCGCCAAAAAATTCAACCCTCAGCGGCTCGGACGCCCCAAAGGAAAAAATATCCATAATTGCGCCGCGCAGGGAAAACTCCCCTTCATTTTCAACAAATTCCCGTTGCTCGAAACTGTTTTTGGTAAGGAATTTTCTGACGCTTTCGTATCCGCACTCCATGTCCACTGCAATGGGGAACATACGGCTTTCAGATTCCCGGGGGCTGCAAAGTGGAGCCAGCAGATCGCTCTGCAGCGAAAGGATGACCGGCAGACTCTTTTTTCGAAGGGCTTCTATGGCTGCTGGAAGTTCATCGGAAGTATTGAAGGCCGCGTTGCCCGACACAAGGGAAGAGAGGTCGTGAAGATAGAGCTCAAAGCTGCTCTGTGCCGCCAGTATCACAACGGGTTCATCGGTGGCTGCATGTATGGCGGCAGAAAGAAGCGGGGCGAGCGAGCCGTGGATGCCAGCAATGTCTATTGCTTCTCTTTTGTTGGAGGGAGGTTGCTTTAGAGCTGAAAGAAGCTCTCGGAAAGGTTCTGACTGACGGAGGGTTTCAACCAGAAATCCTGCATTCTTTCTTTTGAGAGGAGCGCTGTGGATGTCTGGTTCTGATAATGTTTTCATAAGAGGGCTGTAAACCATATTTTATGCATGCATCGCAGCCAATCAGGGACGGCCGGTAGTGTGGCGCAAAACCTGCACCGGGGGGAATGAGCTCTTATATATGGAAAAAATTCTTGAACTGAAAAATCTCAAAACCTACTTCGCTACCGATGGTGGCATTGCTAGGGCTGTTGACGGCGTGAGCTTTTCGCTTGCTCGGAACCGGACGCTCGGTGTGGTTGGGGAGTCGGGGAGCGGTAAATCGGTGACCGCCCTCAGCATTATGCGTCTTCTTCCGATGCCGCCGGGATATTTTGCCGGGGGTGAGATTTTCTGGAAGGGACGGGATCTGCTCGCGCTTGAAGATGAAGAGATGCGGCGGTTGCGGGGCAATGAAATCGCAATGATTTTTCAGGAGCCTATGAGCTCGCTGAACCCGGTCTTTACCTGCGGCAGCCAGATTATGGAGCAGATTCAGGTTCATCACCCTAAGATGGGTGCGGCTGAGGCCAAAGAGCGCTCTGTGGAACTGCTTCACCTTGTCGGTATTGCCGACCCCGGCCAGCGTTTTTCAGCGTGGCCGCATGAACTGTCAGGCGGTATGCGCCAGAGGGTTATGATTGCCATGGCCCTTTCCTGCAACCCTGCCCTGTTGATTGCCGATGAACCAACTACAGCGCTTGATGTGACCGTTCAGGCACAGATTCTGGATTTGATCGGTACTCTCCAAGCCGATACAGGTATGAGCGTACTTCTGATTACCCATGATTTCGGCGTTGTGGCTGAACTGTGTGAAGAGGTGCTTGTGATGTATGCCTCAAGAGTTGTTGAAAAAGGAGCGGTCCGCCAGATTTTCAGCAACCCGCTTCACCCCTATACCCGAGGCCTGCTAGAGTCCATCCCCCGTATGGGTGCCCAGAAGGAGCGGCTCCATGTTATTGAAGGCAGTGTGCCGAGTGCGGTGAGGGTACCGGTGGGGTGCCGCTTCAGCGATCGCTGCCCGCTTGCCGACTCGCGGTGCCGCAGTATGGAGCCGGAGCTTGTTTTCTATGAGGCGGGCCATGAGGCTGCCTGCTGGAAAGCCGGATGAGGCTCTGGTTGTGATGAACCCGTCCGTTTGTGACAGTTCTGTGCCGAATTACCCCCTTCAGAGGATTCCCTGAGATATTGCGTTACATTACTTTTTAGGATAAAACCTTAATAAAATATCCCCCCCAGCGCATATGTCAGATTCATTGCTTCTTGTTGTTGAAGATGACCGTAACCTTGCAAAGCTGGTAGGGTACAATCTGGAAAAAGCCGGTTATAAATGCCTTTTTTCAGAAAATGGGGAAGATGCTTTCGACCAGCTGTCACGACGCAGTTTTGATCTTGTTCTGCTTGATGTGATGCTTCCCGGCATCGACGGATTCGAAGTCTGTCGGAAGATTCGCCAGCATCAGGTATACAAGGATATTCCCATCATCATGCTCACTGCCAAGGGCGAAGAGATTGACAAGATTCTCGGGTTTGAGCTTGGTATAGACGACTATGTGGTCAAGCCCTTCAGTCCGCGTGAACTGACGCTCAGAATCCGGGCGGTACTCAAGCGTGACCGGCGTCAGGGTGGTGTGTTCCGTGAGGCCCTCAAGGCTGGCGGTCTCGATGTTGATATTTCCCGTCACTGCGTGACGCTTGACGGACAGGAACTGGTGTTGACCCTTATGGAGTTCAAGCTTCTTGTTGCGCTTCTCAAAAGAAAAGGGCAGGCACAGTCGCGCGAAATGCTTTTGAGCGATGTATGGGATGTAGACCGCAGCATCAATACACGAACCATTGATACCCATATCACCAGACTCAGGGAAAAACTCGGCGAAACCGGTCGGCTGATAAAGACCGTTCGGGGGCTTGGCTACAAGTTTGAAGAAGACGGGGACGATGTTCATGCAGTCTAGGGTTTCCTTTCGGCTTGGTGCTGTTTTCGGTCTGATTGTTTTCCTGACGGTGCTTGTCAGTTACCTGACGCTGGGCCACCAGCTGCAGACGCTGCTCATGAAGAGCATTACCCATGAACTCCGCCGTGAGCTAATGCTCAATAAGGAACTGCTGGAAACTTCCACGGGGAGCAAGGCGTTTCTGCAGGATCCCGACGGATGGGCCAACAGAATCGGCGGCATTTTGGAACTTAGGGTGACGGTTGTTGCTCCTGATGGCCGGGTTATAGGCGACAGTTATGTTGAGGCCGATCGGCTCACATCTCTTGAGAACCATGGCAGTCGACCTGAAGTGAAGGCGGCTCTTTCAGACAGTTTCGGCGAAAACTCCCGGTACAGCCAGACCGTGAAAGAGCAGATGCTCTATATGGCGGTTCCCTTAGGTTCACCACAGCCCTTCGCCGTTCTTCGTTTCGCCAAGCCCCTCTATGATATCTCCGTTTTTGAAGCCGGGGTGCGCAAGGGTATAGAGCAGGGACTGTTTTTCGCTCTTCTTTTCTCTCTCGGCGTAGGTGTAGTAAGTGCATATCTGATTTCGCGTCCTCTCAAACGAATTGCTGATACCGCGCTGAAACGGATTCATGGGGACTTTTCGGGTTCAATTCCAACTCACCGCCGTGATGAAATAGGAATGCTTGCAAGAGCATGCAATTTCATGTCTGAAGAGATCAAGAAAAACAGACGGAGTGAAGAGTGGTATCGGGCTGTTTTTTCGGGTATCCGTGAAGCTATTCTGGTAACTGATTCGGTCGGCGACATCATCCTTGTGAATCCCGCTGCCTCAAGACTCTTCCGCCTTGATGGAGCAATGTTCCAGTCTCGTTCAACGGCTCTTGTCAGCGATGAAGGGCTCCGCGCCCTTCTCGATAGAGTACACGGCATGAAGAAGGCTATTGTTAAAGAGGAACTGACGGTCACAACCCTCAAAGGCAAGCGGATTCTTCAAGTCAGCGCCATGCATGTTATGAGAGAGGGCTTTTTTGACGGCACGGTGTTCGTTCTTAATGACATAACCCGGCTGCGCAATCTTGAAAGAATTCGCAGGGACTTTGTTTCAAGTGTTTCCCATGAACTTCGCACACCGCTAACCAGCATTAGGGGTTACACGGAAACCCTGCTTGATGGAGCCATGCATGACCCGGAGCATGCTGAGGCGTTTCTTCGTATCATTCATCAGGAAAGCGAGCAGCTTACCGCCCTTGTCAATGATGTGCTTGATCTTTCAAAAATTGAATCGGGTCGTATTGAATATTCGTTTGGACCTGTCTCCCTGAAGGGGATAGTGGAGAAAGCCATGAGTACGCTTGCCCCCCAGCTCGTCAAAAAAGATGTGAAACTGGATGTCAGCATTCCCTCCAGTTTTCCTTTGGTCAGGGGCGACGCGTCATATCTTGAAATTGTTGTTCGCAATCTGCTCGACAATGCCGTGAAATATGTTGACGAACACCATGGCCGGATACGCCTGAGTGCTCTCAGGCAGGAGGGTTCCGTGATGCTGGAGGTAGAAGACAACGGAATCGGTATTGCTCAGAAAGATCTTGATCGTATCTTTGAACGATTTTACCGGGTAGACAAGGCCCGTTCCCGACAGCTGGGCGGAACCGGTTTGGGCCTTTCAATTGTAAAGCATATAGTTCTTGCCCACAAAGGCGACATCAGGGTGCGGTCGCGCCTGAATCGGGGAACGATATTCACCCTCACACTTCCGGTAGCGGATGTACATTCTCCGGACACCATAACATAGAGTATTATGAAAACACTGTTAGACTTTTTCCTCTCCTCCGGTTTTTCTTCACCCAACGCCTCCCTTCTGGCCACCATTTTTGCCGCACTTCTGGCTCTTGTTGTGATTGCTGCTGTTGAGGTTGGCACCAAAAGGGTGCTTCTGGGTTTTATCAGCCGTTTTGCCGCAAAGACTGCAACCAGCCTGGATGACATACTGGTTCAGCATAATGTTTTTTCAGGCCTTGCCCGCCTGGTTCCCCCCGTTCTGCTCCACCTGCTTTCCGATCCTGTCCTTCAGTTCTTCCCCGGTCTGATCCCTATTGTCAAAGATGTATCGGTGCTCTGGTTGACAGCAGGGTTTATTCTTGTATCGTTTTCAGCACTTGACGCCCTTCTTGAATACTCATCGGCTCACCCGTCGTTTTCCCGTCTTCCTGTAAAAAGCTTCATTCAGGTCATCAAGTCGCTTGCTATAGGCATCGGCCTTATTGTGGTGATTTCAAAACTGCTCGGTACTTCGCCCATAGTTTTTCTCAGCGGACTTGGTGCCTTTACCGCAGTGCTTCTTCTGGTGTTCAAAGACGCCATTCTTGGCTTTGTTGCCGGTATACAGCTTTCGGCAAACAATCTTGTAAGGATTGGCGACTGGATTGAAATGCCCAAATACGGGGCTGATGGCGATGTTATTGATATTTCACTGGTAACGGTATCTGTCCAGAACTGGGACAAGACCATCAGCACCATTCCCGCCTATGCGCTGATTTCTGAAGGGTTCAAAAACTGGAGAGGGATGAGCGAAGCCGGTGGACGGCGCATGAAACGGTCCGTGAACATCGATATGACCAGTGTCCGGTTTTGTGACCCAACGATGCTGCGTGAGCTGAAGGAGGTTCATCTGCTGAAGGAATATTTGGAGCAGAAGGAGCAGGACCTGGCGGAGTGGAATGCAAAGATGGGCGTAGGTGAAGACTCTCCCGTCAATGCACGGCGCCTCACTAATTTCGGAACATTCCGGGCCTATCTGGTTGCCTATCTTGGCAGTCATCCGAAAGTCAATCCATCAATGACTCTCATTATCCGCCATCTGCAGCCTACAGCTGAAGGGATTCCGCTGGAAATCTATCTCTTCAGCCGCGATACCGAGTGGGCAAAGTATGAGCAGGTTCAGGCAGATATCATGGACCATGTGCTCTCCGTTCTTCCCTGGTTTGATCTGCGCGTGTTCCAGAGCCCTGGCGGGTTTGACATTAGCCATGCCGGCCGGTATCTAGCCGAAACACTCGGCAACCGTTCCGCCCTTCCTGGTTCGGCAATGCCGCTTGAATAGCTGGTTTCAGCCGTTCGCGAGGCTCTCTTCTATAATCTGCCGGTGCAGGGGGATGGTGACTTCAGGTAGTCTGTCTGCCCGGTAGAATCCCGCTTCAAAGACCTCATGGTTGATGCAGATGTTTTCATGGCTGGCCAGCACCCTGTAGGCTATGGCAATCAGCGAGCCATACATGGTGCTTTCGCGGTGATAAACGCCGACGAGGCTCTCAATGCTGCCTTCAATCGCGGTCTCTTCCCAGAGTTCGCGCAGGCAACCCTCATGAGCTTGCTCACTTGATTCTATAAAACCTCCCGGAAGCGCCCAGTGGTTGAATGCCGGTTCATGGGCACGCCGTATCAGCAGAACTTCGCCCTTCATGTTTCTTGTGAACGCAATGGCAACCGGAAGCGGGTTTCTGTAGTGCACCCATCCACATTCAGGGCACAGCATCCTGTCCCGTTCTTCAAGAACAGCGGGTTCCAACTTTTTGCCGCATATCGGGCAGAATACAAAAGGCTTCATCAGTCAGGGTTCGTTAATGGACAGCGAAACTTTTTACAGTGCTGTCGTAGTATTGTAAGGTAGAGATTGATTATTGTTTTTTTCCACTTAATTCATCACAGCTATGGCATTGCTTCAAGAGGGTGAAATTGCTCCCCAATTTACCGGAACTGATCAGGACGGCACCAGCGTATCACTTGCAGAGTACCGCGGAAGCAAGGTACTCATTTATTTTTATCCGAAAGACGATACTCCCGGCTGTACGGCGGAAGCTTGTGCTTTTCGCGACAATTTACCTAACTTCAACAAAGTAGGGGTTACTGTGCTCGGTGTCAGTACAGACCCTGAAGCGAAGCACAGGAAGTTTGCCGACAAGTACAGTCTGCCTTTCAGGCTTGTGGCGGACACCGATAAGGAGATTGTTGAGGCCTACGGGGTTTGGGGCCCTAAAAAATTCATGGGTAAGGAGTATATGGGAACAAGCCGTGTCTCATACCTGATAGATGAGAAAGGTATTGTCATAAAAGCGTGGCCGAAAGTGAAACCCGCCGTGCATGCTGAAGAGGTGCTCGCATGGCTGCAGGAAAACAAATGACGAAAGAGCATGGTCAATGAATTCGAAAGGCTTGCGCCCGGCAAGCTGCTGATAGCTTCGGCGAACCTCATGGAGGGGACCTTCAAGCGGACTGTTCTCCTGGTGTGTGAACACAGCAGTGAGGGTTCGGTTGCATTTATTCTCAACAGACCCATGGAGTTCAAGGTTCGTGAAGCCATTGCTGGATTTGGTGATGTTGAAGAACCATTGCTCATGGGTGGTCCCGTTCAGGCTGACAGGGTATACTTCATGCACGCCCGGGGCGATCTTGTTGAGGGTGCTGAAGAGATTCTGCCCGGACTTTTCTGGGGCGGGGAGCAGGAAGAGCTGAGCTATCTGCTCAACACCGGCGTTCTGCCACCCTCTGAAGTGCGCTTTTTCCTTGGATATTCTGGCTGGAGCGCCGGCCAGCTTGAGGAAGAGTTTGAAGTTGGTTCATGGTACACCACCGATGCCTCGCGCGACCTTGTGTTCAGTGATGCATATGAGTGGATGTGGAGCCGCACTGTCCGTTCAAAAGGAGGGGAGTACCAGCTCATCGCCAACTCGCCCGAACTGCCTGGCCTCAACTGAGGCGCCTTTCATCCGCCAAATAGCGTCAGGAGAACAACGAGCGCCAGCCAGGAAATGACTCCCCATATGAGAACTTTTTTGGTACTGAGGTTTTTCAGCATAGGGAACGGTTGATTGGTGAATGTTGTTGTTCTTTACTGTTGAAAAGTATATATACAATTGCATTGAGGCAAGAAAGGTTCTTTGATTTTACTGGGGATGACAGGCTTTCGACAGGGCAGGTGTGAGATATGATTGCACTCCGAGTTTCAGCATGGATGGACTCGTTAAAGAAGTCTATGCAAACAATAGATGCAGACGATTATTCGTATGCAATGGCTGCCTGATTAGCACAAGTTAATTAATCAGCCATCGTCCAGTGGCAGAGGCGCTTACTCTGAAACCGCTGGATGGCATAAGTAGCGCTTGAGCTTCGGTTCGCGCAAGTAAGCCCCGACTGTTTTCGCCCGAAGGGGCAGGCGGGTATTCATTCGAGCTAGTGATGCGGCCTTTACCGGTGCAGCTCCGCTTCACGAAACTCCGAGCACCGGAGATGAGTGTGGTGATTGTATCAATCATTGTTCTGGACCCGGGTTCGACTCCCGGCATCTCCACCATTTGAAAAAAGACAACCCGTCTCTCAAGAGTAATCCTCTGGGTAGACGGGTTGTCTTTTTCCCTTATAATTTAAAGGGTTTCGGCTTTTTTGACATTTTCCCGAAACCTCTCTCCAGCCACCCGACTCTCTCCTTTCTCCCCACATTCATTCTCTGTTTTCTTCGGACAGGGTCCGACACGCGTCCGGTTACAGATATCCTTTCAGATTAACTGCTTTCTCGGGCTGAAACAATGGAAACGGAAAACCGGCATCTCGCTGCCAGTCTGCTGGTCTCAATTCTGAAGCGAGGATACACCAAGGCGTATCCCCATGGCATCCGCTTTTTAAAGAAACTGGAAACTTGCCAGAACCGTTTCCGACTGGAAAGAATTTAATCATCACGCAGCATTCAAAGAACAGATCATTGAAGCATATGGTCGAAAACGAAGCTTCTGGTCAAAGTATGAGGGTCGCTAATCATGAAAAAAGACAAAAACAAACAACTTCAGAAGTCCGGAAAAAAAGAGACATCGATTGTTCGCTCTTCGGTGGTTGAATATCTGACCTTCGTTGCTGCAAGCGGCCAAGGCGGTGTTGAGGCAGTTTACGCGGATGAAAACATCTGGCTATCCCAAAAGATGATGGGCGTGCTCTACGATGTGAATGTGCGCACGGTGAATGAACACCTGAAAAAAATCTTTTCCGACAGCGAATTGCAGGAAGATTCAGTTATCCGGAAATTCCGGATAACTGCCGCTGATGGGAAAAACTACAACACCTTGCACTATAATCTCTCGGCCGTTATTGCGGTCGGTTATAAGGTCAACTCGGAACGTGCTGTGCAGTTTCGCAAATGGGCGACCACTGTTATTAAAGAGTACACCATCAAGGCGTACGTGATGGATGATGAGCGCATCAAAAGCGGTGGTTCCATCCTGACGGAACAATACTTTGAAGAGCAACTGGAGCGCATCCGGGAGATCCGTCTCTCTGAGCGTAAGTTTTACCAGAAGATCACTGATATTTACGCGACATCCATTGATTATGATGTGGCAGCTCAAGCCACCAAACGGTTCTTTGCTACGGTTCAGAATAAGCTGCACTGGGCCATCCACGGTCAGACCGCTGCGGAAGTAATTGTTGATCGGGCGGACTATCAGAAACAACACATGGGGCTGACGACCTGGAAGGATGCTCCGAAAGGAAAAATCCAGAAATTTGATGTCAGTGTGGCCAAGAATTATCTGGCCGAAAATGAAATGGCTCAACTGACCCGATTGGTGAATGCCTACCTGGATGTGGCCGAGGACATGGCACTGCGAAAAATTCCGATAACCATGCAGGATTGGGAAACACGCTTGAACAAATTCATCGAAGCCACCGACAGGGAAATCCTGCAAGACGCCGGGAAGGTGACCGCAGAGCCGGCAAAGGCTCATGCTGAAAGCGAATTTGAAAAATATCGCATTGTTCAGGATCGGCTCTTTGAGAGTGACTTTGACTTATTGCTCAAACAGATTGAACATAGGGAGACTGAATAGTTTATCCGGCATTTTCAATGCAGGGCTGTGACAAAACTTGCGACATGGCTGCTTTCGAATAACACTCTTGTACAAGCTATTTGAAATGGCAACGGCCGTTCAGGAAATCCACTTGATTTTTCCTTCCCAGCTCTCTATTTTAGGATATGAATTAAAGGTAAAATAAAGACGAATTATATTTTAGGATCGATGCAGGCAGGATGAAGCGAGAACTCCAGGGCAGATACATAACCATTTCAACGGTTGGGGAGATGGCGCGGGCCTTCGTGCCCGCGCCGTTGCCGCCGTGTCCGCCCATCGAATGGACACCGGAGCTGCGCAGAAAGTTTGATCAGGCGCTACTGGCGCTTGGTCGGTTGGACAGTGTCTCAACGATGTTGCCGGACGCTTCGCCGTTCCTCTATATGTATCTCCGTAAGGAAGCGGTGCTCTCCTCCATGATAGAGGGGACCCAGTCGTCCCTGTCTGACCTGTTGCTGTTTGAGCTGAATCAAGAGCCCGGTGTGCCGCTGGATGATGTGCGGGAGGTCAGCAACTATGTTGCGGCTCTTGACCATGGTCTGCGTCTGCTGGAGGATGGGCTACCGCTGTCGCTGCGGCTCTTCCGCGAGATATACGGCGTTCTCTTGAGCAGAGGCCGGGGTAGCAATCAGACTCCGGGTGAGTTCCGGCGCAGCCAGAATTGGATTGGCGGCACCCGTCCCGGTAATGCGGCTTTCGTTCCACCTCCGCCCGAAGAGGTGCTGGAGTGCATGAGCAAGCTGGAACTCTTCCTTCACGACCAGCCGGAGTCGACTTCGGTGTTGCTCAAGGCGGCGCTGGCTCATGTGCAGTTCGAGACGATTCATCCGTTTCTTGACGGTAACGGTCGTCTCGGTCGTCTTCTGATTGCGTTGCTCCTGTCCGAGAAGAAGGTGCTGCGGGAGCCGATGCTCTACCTCAGCCTCTATTTCAAGACTCATCGCCAGCACTACTACGAGTTGCTCAATAATGTCCGTCTGAATGGCGACTGGGAAGCCTGGCTCGATTTCTTTGCCGAGGCAGTGATCGTCACTGCCACCCAGGCGGTGGAAACGACGCAGCAACTTCTCGAACTGTCGAGCCAGGACCGCGACAAGATCAGCGGCCTCGGCCGAGCGGCGGCATCCACCCTGCAGGTCCATCGGGCGTTGATGGAGCATCCTATCGCCACCTCGGGCTCGCTGGTGGAGAAGACCGGCATCACCCCGGCCACGGTCAACAAGGCGCTCAGCCACCTGCAGCAGCTTGGTATCGTCAAGGAGCTGACAGCCCGGAAACGCAATCGCCTGTTCAGCTATGCGGGCTATATTGAAATCATGACTTGCGGCACCGAATTGCCGGGTAGGTAGGCCAGTTCTATTCCGGTTTTCGGAGTCGAATCATATTCATTGGGAGAATGTTCTTGGTATTCGCTCGCCTTGCAAACCCAGCATCCTCGTCCGGAGCTTGGAAATCGGGAGAGAAAAGTTGCTTCCCCTTCGGGAACTTACCGTATGACTTGACTTCCTGTGTGAACCCTTGTTTTTCAATGTGTTACGGGGTAGTTTGGGGGCGGAGACTGAGTTGCGGTCGAGAGCTGTTTGCTCCACCATTTGAAAAAAGACAACCCGTTGAATATTCTGGGGAAAGTGTACCACCCATTCTGCTCGAAACTGTACCACCTTCCATGGGCGGATTTGCTGTGAGTAAATTACATATTTTATTCCGATTTCTGGCGGCGTAATGAAGCGCCTTTCAGTTCGATTCTATGAGCCTTGCTGACTAGTCGATCAAGGATACTGTCTGCTATGGTTGGTTCGGCGATCACATCATGCCATTTGCCGACAGTCATGACCCGTGCATTGATCTTATCGAGGAGCTCCCTGAAGCGCAGCTTCAGGGATTTGAGTGAGTGATGTTCCTCGTTACGCATACGGGCATAGATCTGCTGGTATGCGATATGAACGCTATGTTCGACTGCTGCTTTGTCCTTGGGTTTGTAAACCCGTGTCGCCTGCATGTTGGTATGGTGATGCTGGGCCCACTGCTCGATCAAGTCGGTAAACACCGGTTCATACCGCGAAGCTTTGATGACCACTTGAGCCATGTTGTCACTGAGGATGTTTTTTGGAACACCGCCAATGTATCTCATAGCGTTATTGAGTCCAGGAACCAGATGCTCCTGTCGGCTTGATGCCAGTGGCTCACCATAAAACAGCGCACTGCTGGGTAGCGTGCAGAGTAGCACCGGGCAAGCAACCCATTCAGTGGTTACCTGATCATAGTAACTAAGGGTGTCACCGGCAAAATCGATTTTCAGTCTCCCCACTTGAAACCATCCGCGAGGCTGGATTCGATGTGGTCATCAGCCAGAAACGATATGGAACCAAGATCTATACCATACAGGCGGTTGATTGATCGGGTCGGTTATAGCCGTCTTTCACTGCCTGTTCCATAGCCGACAATTCTACATCGGTCAGGAAGTCAAAGTGAACGGATCTCTTCCTTGCAGAAAGGCTGCCGTTGTTCTGCAGACATAACTGTATGAACAAGTCGATCAGGCGGTCAGGCATATCAATGATATTCTGTATCGCCTTCTTGATCTTGTCGTAGTTGGCCATAAAGCTGAGCTCTTCGACGAGTTCTTCTTCGATCGTTTTGGTTACAAACTTGTACAAGGCTTCTGACTGAGCGGTCATATCCATATACTGATACCAGCATGCCGTATCGTTCTCGACGGTCATGTACCCCATTTCATCCAGCCGATAATCGATGAGTTGCAACAAGGGTCTGGAGAAAGCTTCCAGCGATGCATCATAGTCCGCCGGATTTTTGAACATGACAGCTGAAACCGGAAACATGAGTCTGCGTGGTACCAGCTCCTGCAGCGACAGAATGTTATGTATCAGAAATCGATGAATTCGTCCGTTCGCATCCTCAAACGGATGCAGGAATACAAATCCATAGGCGATGGTTGCCGCATGAATGACCGGGGATACTTTTCCCGCTTTCATCCGCTTATGGGAGTCAATCAAGCCCTCCATGAGGCTTTGCAGATCATCAGGTTTTGGACAAATGAAATGTATGATCTCCTTTTGATAGGCAAGCGACTGGCCGACATAATTCTGGCTCACCCGATAATCACTGTCTTTGAAACGCGGATCGACGATGCGGTTTTGAAGCTCTATCAGCCTTTCCTTTGCACAGAAATCTTCCTTTTCGGCAAGCTCCAGTGATGTGATGAATTTTTCAGTTCGGGAAGCGTTGGGTTTTATGTGCTCAATTTCAAAAGATGACTTCGTTTCCTTCTTGTAGAGGTAGCTCAGTGCCCGGCGAAGCAGTTCCGGTGGATATGCGGTGAGAATATCCTCACACCTTTTTCGCAGGTCGGCTGAATCCAGCTTGGCAAGCTTTTCGGTCCTTCTTACGACAGGGCAAAACGATTTGGGACCGAGAAGGTTGTTTACAATGCGGTGACGCGAAGATTTCTCTCCGTTCTGAACGGTGTAATAATAATTGGCTTCCAGTGCATCTACATAGTTGCCGGAGGTTAGGTCATCGACAGGCAGTTGCTTCCCGGTCAAAAACTCATAGAAGAACCAGATCCTTCGGGCATACTTTCCGGTAGGTTTGGATTTGATGAAATCAGTGAGCTCATCCTGAGAAACCTTTTCAAAGATTCGAGCCAGTAAGCCCAAATTGACCCCGTCATATTTCAGTACGAATTCAAGATGATCGCCGACCTTTTCCCCGGGCCAGTACCTTATAGGGTAGATGTCTTCTATTGTTCCATCCCGAACCTTCGATCTGTGAGTTCCTGATGAGGATACAAACGAGGTATGCCAATGGGGCATGCCTGTCAGCCCCATCATATCAAGCAGATATGCGTAGCCTGCCGGGCGAGATTCCAAAACATTTGTATCCATGCGGTCTTCTCATAAAACTGTTATTGTTTTGGTAATATAGTTATAATGAGGCATTTGTTGGTGAAACAATTAAAATTAGACCTTATTCTGGTAAAATCATTACAAAGGCCGCCGGTGTAGAAAGACCTTTCTGCAATGTAGAATTTCAATTTGATCAAATAGAATCGGTCGTTCAGCTGCGCGATACTTATAAAACAAGTGCTGCTGCCTGAAGGCAGAAGTATTGCTGAGGTCAGCCGGGAAACTGGCATCAATCGGCAAGCGATCAGGAATTGGATCAAACGAAGTGAATCGGGTATCTTGTCTGATCGAACACAAGACTGCCCCCGTTCTCTGACACCCAAAGAGAGGTACCAGTTGGTTGTTGAAGCCACCGGTATCAATGATGAGCTGAAGTTGCAATAAAAAAATGGACACTTTAAGAAGCCAAACTCTTCGGTTGATAATAGTTGCGTAGATACTCTGCCGGGGAAACATATCCCAAGAAAGAGTGACTTCGCTTTCGGTTATAAAAGATCTGGATATACTCAAAGAGGCTACGCTGCAAGTCTGCCTTATTCCGAAATCTCTTGCCATAAATCCAATCGGATTTCATGGTCTTGAAGAATGATTCCGTGACAGCGTTGTCGTAGCAGTTTCCTTTCCCGCTCATGCTTTGAATCATATCGTATTTTGATAGCTTTGCCCTGAATGATTTGCTGGCATACTGCACCCCTCGGTCTGAATGCATAATGACTCCCTTTGGTGGCTGCCGATGCCGTACCGCCATATCCAGAGCGGCGTTGACTGTTGGTTCGGTCAAGAGACTCCTGCTGAGGGAATAGCCGATGATCTCCCGATTGAAGAGCTCCATGATTACCGTTAAATACTGCCACCCACCACTCCGTCCACAGGTAGGTGATATCACTTGTCCAGACCTCGAACGGCATATCGGGAGAGAAGTTTTCTGCCCCAAGAGATTCGGGGCTATGGGCTCCTTGTGGTTTGAGTCTGTCGTAACCTTGAACTTTCTGGCGCATTTTGCCCTGATACCCATTACCCGCATCAAGCGGGCAACGCGTTGCCTGCTGCACTGGATGTTTATCTTCTCCAAATCTCTAGTAATCCTGGGGCTCCCATAGGTCCCGTGACTCTCGTAATGGATTTCCTTGATAGCTGTCATGATCCTGAAATTCTCTTGCGCCCTGGCGCTTTCTGTTCGCTGTGATCGGGTAACAGCGGCGCATTACTGCGCCACCGTCCCCTCAGAACCCGGCGTACGATTTTCACCGTACCGGGCTCAAGCCTCGAGTAAGGCGCCTTCAGGCACCCGGCAACCGAGCAGTGTCGCTTTCTTCATCTGTTCTTTACGGGCGTTGAAGTACTCCCTCCACACTGGATCGTGCGGGTTGGCCTTCGTTCTGATTTTGATGTGTCGCCGGATCGGCATGCTCGCTTCCAGAAAGAGCTGTCGCTCTCCCTTTCGGTCCGCCTCTTCGGCGATGAACAACCATTTTCTGTCTCTTCTGGTATGGAAGTATTTGACCATGATCCATCGAAGACCTTTATTTGGGTGTCGTCGTTTCGCCCATTTCCAGAGCATTGACCAGACCTCGTGGTCGTTTCGAGCGAAGACGTTTTTGGCGACCGCATGCCGGTGGTAGTTCGCCCATCCCCGCAGAACGGGGTTGAGGATACCAATCAGATCCACTTGCTTGATCGTCTTGTTTGCCTTGATGATTTCCCGCACCTTGGCGAGGTGGGCCTTGATGTTCGCTTTCGACGGCTTGGTGAGCAGTTTTCCGCCATATTTGCGCATGTTCCAGCCAAGGAAATCAACCCCTTCCGTGATGTGCGTTATTCTGGTCTTTTCCCTTGAGAGGGAGAGCCCTCGTTCTTTCAGGAATTCGACCAAAACTGGCATGGCCTCATTTTCCAGCAACTCTCTCGAGTTCCCTGTGATAACCATATCATCAGCGTAACGCACCATGTGCATTTTCAGGCCACGTTGTTTCGCTTGCGGAAATGCTGTCGCAAGCGCTCTCTCGAGACCGTCGAGGCACATGTTTGCCAGTCCCGGACTGATAATACCACCTTGCGGCGTGCCCGAGACTGTGGGAAAGAGCTCGTTGTTGAACACGAAGCCTGCTTTCAGCCATTTGCGGAGGATTGGCGTATCCATGGGGATGTTGTCAATCAACCACTGGTGGCTTATGGTATCGAAGCACCCGGCAATATCGGCCTCAAGTACCCATTGTGCGGAGTCGCGCTTGGCGAGGCAGATGAAACACTGTTCTGCCGCGTCAGCTGTTGACCGCCATGGCCGGAACCCGTATGAGTTGCCGTCTGCGGTGGTTTCCGCTACAGGTTCCAATGCAAGCCAGTAGAGCGCCTGCATGGCCCTGTCTTTCTTGGTAGGGATGCCGAGAGGTCGTTTCTTGCCGTTCTTCTTCGGGATGTAGGTCCTTCGAAGGGGAAGGGGCTTGTAGCCCCTCCGTTGCAGCGATGCTACAGCATTGGCCTTTGCTTTTGATGTTTTCCAGATGTCGTTGTCGACTCCCGGGGTGTGTTTCCCCCGGTTCGTCGTCACCCGTTGGACGGCAAGAGCCTTGCCGCTATGCGAGTGGGTCAGCAGCCACTGCAGGGCTTTCACCTTGCCATGACGGCCTTCCTTGGTTGCCTTTGCAATATGTGCCTGAAGCCTCCTGACCTGTCGCTTGATCCGGGACCAGTTGATCCCTTGCCAGTCGATGCCGGAAGGTGCACACACAGGGTTGCCCGTGTTCATTTGCTTTCCTTCTGCATGGGAGGTTCTTCAAGTTATCTTGCAAATCGAGACCATGAGGACGTCAGCCCGTTTTCACGTGGGGTGATGTTGCAACCCCTATCCGCCCCATTACAGGACGGCGTTCGCTTCTTCCCCATTCTTGTGCCCGCACTCCCATGATCCTTCCTTACGGTCTGATTGCCCGGCGTAGCCGGGCGGAAGTGCGGGGTTTCCGTGTTCCGCGTATCGAACATGCGGATGGGTTAGGTTCCGTCTCTCCACCGGCGGGAGTTGTTGGCCGTGTGTGCCCCACTTGGGAGGGAGCATACCTGCCCGCATACCTTTTGGTTCAAGCGTTGTCAGTGAGCTTTCGCTTGCTTACTATAACGATGGTTGCGACGATTCACCTACGTTAACCATGCCATCCTCCCCCTTGCCCCTCTCCGCCTGCTACTGGCAGATTCAGCTCTCCCTCACGGGTTGGCCTACGGTTTCCCGCGGGTGCGTTTCCGACAGCTTCACACAGGGCGATTACTCATCCTGCATGTGCCGGTGGGGGCAGTTGACGACACAACTGGTTCTGCAAAGAACAGTTCGAATACGCGACTTCGCGTCGCACCCCACGCATAATATCCACTGACAGAGACGCCGAGCACTCGGCACATGGTTCTGACTGCAAACATTTTCTTGTATTCACTGATGAAACTGTAAATCAGTGAATTTCCCGCACAAACACAGCGCATGCTTTTTTTAAGATCTCTCGCTCCTCGATTACAGCTTTCAGTTCGCGCTCGAGTTTACGGATCTGCTCTGCCTCTGAATCCTTTGGGTTCCCTGTCCCCGGAAAAGCGGACTCCTTTTCTTTTTGATACTTCGTGCGCCAATGGTAGAGAACATGCGGATTGACCCCAAGGTCATCGGCAATCTCTTTTGTGCTTTTGTCGCCCTTGAGTGTCATCTCAACGGCATCGATTTTAAACTGCTTGTCGTACTGACGACGGCGTGGTGCTTGTTGCGCCATAATTCATACCTCCTTTTGACAGCAAAGTATGACTTCTTCCGGTGTCCATCAAAATGTAGCAAGTCCAAGCTAAATGGATGAGTTCATCAGGGAACGAGAGCTCATGGAGCTCAAGAAGAAGGCGTTAGAATAGGAGTTGCAGTGCAAAGAAAGGGCGCTTGCGGAAGCAGCTGCACTCTTGATTTTAAAAAAAAGCTCGATGTTAGAGTTTTTCCCCCTTTCCTTTTCGGGTTAAATTCCATAATTGCCCGCAAACGATTCAAAACATTCCCATGCCCTTATTCAAACGCTATATCGGAATAGACTATTCTGGAGCGCAGACTCCTGACGCGAGCCTGAAAGGGCTTCGGGTGTACGAGGCGGATAGAGATCATTCGCCCGTTGAGGTGTTGCCTCCGCCAAGCCCCCGTAAATACTGGACGAGATCGGAGGTTGCTGAATGGCTCGGCGACCGCCTGGAGGATGGCGTGACTACTCTTGTGGGTATAGACCATGGTTTTTCTTTTCCCTTGCGTTATTTTGAAGTACACCACATTGAGCCTGACTGGCATGTGTTTCTTGAGGATTTCAAAAAGCATTGGCCGACGGATGGGAAAAATAACTATGTGGATTTTGTCCGCGACGGTTTGTGCGGCAATGGTGCTGCCCGTTCAGGTCTATCCCGGTGGCGCCGTATTACCGAGGCACGGTCCGGGGCCAAATCCGTTTTTCATTTTGATGTGCCCGGTTCAGTGGCGAAGTCTACCCATGCCGGCCTTCCCTGGCTGCTGTATCTGCGCAACCGTCTTGGCAGGGATCGTCTGCATTTTTGGCCGTTTGACGGGTGGGAGGTGAGCGGCGGGAAGTCGGTTCTCTGTGAGGTGTATCCGTCGCTGTGGAGCAAAGAGTTCCCCCGCGAGGACAGGACGGGGGATCAGCATGACGCCTATTCTGTGGCTGCAATGCTTCGGCAGGTTGACTGTGACGGACGCCTCCACACGCTCCTTAAACCCGAGATGCTTCCCGGACAGTATCCTGAAGCGCAGCTGGAAGGGTGGATATTGGGTGTGCTGTAAGCGAAGTTGTAAAGGGCTGTCTGTTTTTTTTATAAGGCTGAATGATACCCATGAAAATTCTCCATACCTCCGACTGGCATCTGGGCCGTTCCCTTTACGGGAGAAAGCGGTACGATGAGTTTGCTTCGTTCCTTGACTGGCTTGGCGGCACAATTGAAAAGGAAAATGTTGATGCCCTTCTGGTTGCAGGCGATGTGTTTGATACAGCTACGCCCGGCAATCGGGCTCAGGAGCTCTATTACCAGTTTCTCTGCCGTGTTGCCGCGTCCCGGTGCCGCCATGTGGTGGTTATTGGCGGGAATCATGATTCCCCGTCGTTTCTGAATGCCCCGAAGGAGCTGCTGCGGGCGCTGAATGTGTATGTTGTCGGCTCTATGTCCGAGTCGCTGGAGGATGAGGTTATTGTTCTTCATCACGGTAACCGGCCGGAGGCCATCATCTGTGCTGTGCCATATTTACGGGACAGTGATATCAGGATTTTCCAGCCCGGAGAAACCATTGACGACAAAAATGCCAGGCTTGCTGAAGGAGTGAAAAACCATTACGCGGATGTTTGTGACATTGCGGAACAGAAGCGGACCGAATTAAGAAAAGCCGGGCATGATGGCATTCCTGTTGTTGCTATGGGGCATCTGTTCACGGCAGGCGGCCGGACTGTTCAGGATGACGGTGTTCGGGATCTGTATGTTGGCTCTCTGGCGCTTGTTGGTGAGGAGGTTTTCCCTTCATCGGTCAATTATGTTGCTCTCGGCCATCTGCATGTACCTCAGATGGTAGGCGGCGTGGAGCATATCCGTTACTGTGGTTCCCCAATACCGATGGGCTATGGTGAAGCAAAACAACAGAAATCTGTTGTGATTGCGGAATTTGGATTTGAGAAGTCAGATTTGAATGGTGCTGACATAATCAAAAATCAAAAAACAAAAATCAGACTTCTTCCTGTTCCGTGTTTTCAGGATCTGGTCCGCATCGTCGGAACTCTGGACGATATTCAGGGAAAACTCGAAGACCTCAAAAAGCAAAAGAGCTCTGCATGGCTTGAGATTGAGTACACCGGCAGTGACATTATCGCCAACCTGCGTGAGATGCTGGATGAAACACTGGCTGGCTCGGCTATGGAAATCAGGCTGGTAAAAAACCAGCAGGTTATGGAACGGGTAATGAACGGGATTGCTGAAAATGAAACCCTTGATGATTTGGATGCAAGTGATGTATTTGTTCGCTGTCTGGATGCGTTTGGTGTTCCTGATAAAGACAGGGAGGAGTTGATAGGCTCGTATAACGAAATAATCAAGGATTTGATGGAGGAGGATCGTCATGCTGAATAATCCGCAGATTACGCAGAAAGACGCAGATGGGAAAAGGGATAAGGAAACCTATTCTGTGATTGGAGCTGCTATGACCGTTCATCGTGAGCTTGGTTGTGGTTTTTTAGAAGCGGTTTACCAGGATGCTTTGGAAAAGGAGTTTCAGCACCTGAGGATTCCCTATACAAGAGAGGTGAATCTGCCCGTTTTTTATCGTGGAGAACCGCTCAATAGTTATTATCAGGCCGATTTCATCTGTTTTGATTCTGTCATCGTCGAATTGAAAGCTCTGCAAAAACTATCCGGTACAGAAGAAGCTCAAGTAATCAATTATTTAAAAGCTTCAAATTTACATCGGGCTTTACTTCTTAATTTTGGCTCCAGGAGTCTACAACATAAGAGACTAGTTTTTAATCTGCGGGAATCAGCGCAATCTGCGGATCAAAAATCATGAAGATACTCGAGCTTCGATTTAAAAATCTCAATTCCCTTTACGGTGAATGGGTTATTGATTTTAGCGGCCCGGAATATGTATCCAACGGCATTTTTGCCCTGACCGGCCCGACAGGGGCGGGAAAGTCCACAATTCTTGATGCCATCTGTCTTGCTCTGTATGGGAGGACCCCCCGTCTTGGAAAAATCACCAAAAGCGGAAATGAAATCATGTCGCGCCAGACCGGCGAGTGCTATGCTGAGGTTCTGTTTGAATCGCAGGCAGGGCGTTTCCGTTGCCATTGGGAGCAGCGCCGTGCACGCCAAAGGGCTGATGGCAATCTTCAGGACCAGGAACATCAGATTGCGGATGCTGATACGGGCAAGCCTATCGAAACCAAGAAGAGCCTTGTGGGTGGGGTCATTGAAGAAAAAACCGGGATGGACTTTGACCGCTTCACCCGGTCTATCCTGTTGGCTCAGGGTGGCTTCGATACCTTCCTCAAGGCTGATGCTGAACAGAAGTCCAGCATTCTGGAGCAGATTACGGGTACCGGGATTTATTCTGACATTTCGAGGCGTGTTCATGAGCGCCAACGGGATGAGCGGGACAAGTTGAACATTCTGAATGCCGAAACCTCGGGCATCGTGATTCTGGAGCCTGAACAGGAAAAGGAGATTCAAGAGGACCTTGCGGCCAAGCAGAAACAGGAGACTGAGTTTGCCGGTAAATCAACCGAAACCGGGAAAGCCATCACATGGCTGACCACCATAGAAGATCTGAAAAAGGAGATCCTCAGCCTTACGGATGAAGCCGCCAAGCTGAAGACCGATACCGAGGCGTTCAAACCCGAACGGACCAAACTTGAACAGGCCGTCAAAGCCGCGTCACTGGACGGAACCTACGCCACGCTCACATCCCTACGCAAGCAGCAGGCTGACGATCAGACCTCCTTAAGAAAGGATGAAGCCACACTTCCGGAGCTGGAAACATCAGCAAACACACAAGCTGAGGCTCTCAAAGCTGCTGAACAGCTCGCCCAAAAAGCCAAAGAGGAACTGAAAACGGCAACCCCGTTGATCCAGAAAATCCGGTCGATTGATCAAAAAATTGCCGAACAGACAAAGGTTGTTTCAGAAGGCGCTGATGTCTGTGCCAAGGAAGCCGCAAAGATTGAAACCGACAAACTGGCTCGGGTGAAGGAACAGGAAAAACGGACTGCTGCACAGAAATCTCTTGAGGTAGCAGAGCTGTATATCAAAGAAAATGCCCGGGATGAGTGGTTGATCAGTGGCCTGGCTGGTATTGAAGAACAGTTCGGCAACCTGCTTGCCCGACAGCAGGAGATCACGCAGAAAGAGGCTGAGCTCAAAAAAGCCGATACTGCCGTAGCAGATGCCACAAGGAATTTGGAGGCTGCTGCCGGGCAATGTTCCTTCAAAAAACAGGCACTGGCATCCGCCAGTAAAAATCTTCAGCTAAGAATAAGCGACCTGGGCAACTTGCTGGGTGACAAACGGCTACGGGAATATCGTACCGAGAAGGAAACCCTTCTTCGTGAAATGGCCTTTATCAAAAAAATCGAGGAGCTTGAGGGGCTCCGTGCCAGGCTGGAAGACGGTAAACCCTGTCCACTCTGTGGCTCGACCGGGCATCCCTTTGCCGAGGGCAATGTTCCTGTTCCCGATGAAATCGAGCAAAAGATAGAATCGCTGACCAAACTGATTGATACGGCAGACGAAGAGGAAGCCACCATCAAAAAACTGCAAGAAGCTGAAACCACTGCCCGTAACAATTTGACTGACAGTGAGAAACAGGAAACACAAGCCGCCAATGACAGGAAGGGCGCAGAAACAACACTCGAGGATTTGAAGGATACCCTCACGAAACTTCAGATCAGCTTTGATGAGCTCAAGCTGGCAATAACACAGAAGCTTGATTCCTTGGGATATGCCATTGATTTTGCGGACCCAAAATCCGCAATCCGCAATCTTCAAGCCAAAATCCAGACATGGCAGGAACAGGTAAAAATCAAGACTGACATTGAAAAACAGATTGACGCCATCGATAGTGATGTGAAGGGTCTGGATTTCGTGATTGATACGCAGGTCGGGGTTCTGAGAGAAAAACAGGAAAAACTAAAGCAGCTGAAACAAGAACTGGCTGACGCGACAGATGAACGAACGCAATTGTACGGGGACAGAAAGCCTGATGATGAAGAAGGCCGACTGCAGAAAGTTATTGCCGATGCCGAGAAAACAGAGAAGAATGCAGGAGAGATGAACACCGGACTGCAGAAGCAGCTGACAATGGCAAAGACCCTGGTTGAATCTTTGAAAAAGAACATCGGGCTGAGAGCGCCTGAACTGAATAAGGTGGAGACAGACTTTTCGGTCGCTCTGACTTCTGCAGGCTTCAGAGATGAGAAGTCTTTTCTCGAAGCCAGACTGCTGCATGAAGAACGGGTAGCCCTGTTTCTGCGGGCAAAGGTGCTGGATGATGCCCAAACGGAACTGAATGCAAGGCGGAGCGATCGCGAGGGGCGCTTGGCCAGTGAAATCAACAGAAAAGTTACAGACAGGGCGCTTGATGATTTAGAGGCTCAGCTCAGGGAGGATACTGTGTCGCTGGAGGCATTGCGCAATGCCATAGCCGGTTTCAGGCTCAGGCTTAGCGAGAATGCTGAAGCCAAAGAACGGATAAAGGAAAAGCAGGCCGACATTGATGCACAGAAAAAAGAGTGTCACCGCTGGGAGAAACTCCATGGTCTTATCGGTTCAGCTGATGGGAAAAAATACCGCAACTTTGCGCAGGGGCTGACCTTTGGGTTAATGGTTTCGCACGCCAACCGGCAGCTTGAAAAAATGACAGACCGCTATCTTCTTATCCGCGATGACCGGCAGCCTCTTGAGCTGAATGTTGTTGATAATTATCAGGCTGGTGAAATCAGGTCAACCAGGAATCTGTCGGGTGGTGAGAGTTTCATTGTCAGTCTTACTCTGGCACTTGGGCTTTCAAAAATGGCCAGCCGAAAAGTTCGCGTCGATTCACTCTTCCTCGATGAAGGCTTCGGTACATTGGATGAGGAAACGCTGGAGACCGCTCTGGAAACTTTGTCAGGGCTGCATCAGGATGGTAAACTGATAGGAATCATATCCCATGTGCCCGCATTGAAGGAGCGCATCAGCACCCGTATCGCCATTCTGCCCCGGTCGGGCGGGAAAAGTGTTCTCAAGGGGCCCGGCTGTTCCTCTGTGGCAGTGGAGAAAAGGCTGTTATGAGTAGTGGCATTGCCTATACGCTGAAGGTCAGCCGGCGCTCAAAGCATGCACGGCTGAAAATGGTGCCCCATGAAGGGCTGGTTGTTGTGGTTCCTGAGGGGTATGACCGGAAGCAGATTCCCGTGCTTCTGCATCGCTACGCGGCATGGATTGAGCGTGCAGCAAGCCGTCTTGAACGCCCCCAGCCGGATGGGAAACCGGCTCTGCCGAATGGCTTGCCCTGTTTGGTCGGGTTTCGTTCCACAGGAGAGGAGTGGCAGGTGGAGTATGACCCGTCGCGCAGAAGGAGTGCTGAAAGAAATGGGGCGGGCGGGAGTTCCATTCTGCTTCCTGTGGATGGAAGCGAACGGGACGCTGCTCGTGACCTTTTGCTTTTGTGGCTCCGCAAAAGGGCCGCGGCCATTCTTGTGCCAATGCTTGAAGAGCAGTCGGAAGCTTTTGGGTTGCGGTACGCTTCAGCTGGCGTGAGGCTGCAGAAATCCCGATGGGGAAGCTGTTCAACGCGGGGTAGGATAACGCTGAACACAAAGCTGCTCTTTCTGCCTCCTGAGCTTGCCCGATACATTATGACGCATGAGCTTTGCCATACGGCTGAAATGAACCATTCAGACTCATTCTGGCGGTTGGTTGAGCGGCACGACCCCCTTTTTCGCCAGCACGACCGCGCCATGCGCGATGGCTGGAAATATGTTCCCGGATGGGTGACGGGGCATTACCTGTAGCGTCTGTTGGCCATCCCTTTGATTCCGCTGAAGAATATTGCAATAATGAGCAGGAGCGCTCCTGCTGCAAGCGAGAGCAGCAGTGCTGCCAGTGTCGCAGCAATGCCGTGGAGGATGGCTGTGGCCGTGATGGCTCCCGTCCAGATGAGAACAGCAGGAAGGATCGTTCGGGGGCGGAATGAACGCACAATGGCAGGAAGCGAAGCGCCGCCTGCCGCTATTGCTGCCGTCAGCCACCAGAGCGTGTCAGCAAGAAAATCCATCAGGGAATGAGCAGCTCAAACCCGGTGGCTTTGTCCGGAAGTCGTTGTGCACTGTTGTCAAGAAGCTCAGTCATGACTACTTCCATTACATGCCATACTTTGACTCCGGCCCGTGCGCACCCGGTGACGGAATTTTCTTCACGGCCGCATGCGATATGCAGGTGGAGAATTGGTTTGCCCTCAGCATTGGGGAAAATGGTACCTGTGCCGGTTATTTCATGGGCGTCATAGAGCTCAATGGTCATGGGGTTGATGGCTTCGGCACGGCTCTCTTCAGGCCCAACCACAAGCTGGCTGCCCTTGTCTGCTCCCCCAAGTACCGTCAGTGAAGCACGCTGAACGCCATGTTCGGCGGCAAATGCCTCAAGTGACTCATGCAGAATCTCCCCATCCTCAAGCCGAATGACAAAGGTTCTTCCCGGTCTGGCTTCAGAGTATTTCATTGCTGTGGCAGTTGTGTTGGGCGAGCTCGTTATTGTATGGCAATGTACGCAACCCTCACCAACAGCTCAAAACTCCCGCAACCCTCAGGCGTCAAAAAAGTGGAGCTGCATGGTTTCGTCCTGCTCTCCAACAAGCTTGTACTTGCCTTTTCGTATGATGGAAAGTCCCTTGCTGTCTCCGGCTGGGATAATGCTCTCTTCAATGCCCTCAGTGGTTTTTCTGCTGCAGTCGTGATTGAAGAAAAGGTGGAGTTGCGGCCCTGACGCAGCGAACTGAATCAGAAAGTCGTTGTTGTTTATGAAAACAAGATCGTCGTAAGCATAGGTTACTTCATGGCCAAGCTCCTCAAGAAGCTGCATCAGAGGGCCAAGCGGACGGAATGGAATGTTCATGATTATCTCTCCCTTATATATGTATCTGTTGTTCTAACTTTTCAAATAATATTACGGCCAAACGGTCTTAATAGTTTAAAAATTAAGATTAATATTATTTCAAACAACGGTTATTAAGAGAATTCACGGAATATTCATAATTATTTCTCCCTTTCAACTGATGGTACGAAGCTGCGTGTCCGCACCTCTTTCTTCATGCCGAGCATCTCCCTGGCCCTGTCGAGTGCGTCGTCAATGTTTCCGAAAATGTTTTCTTCGCCAATTTCTTCTTCCAGTCCGTATTGCTGAAGGGCAAAGATTGGTTGTGCGTGAACGCCTGAAAGGATGAGGTGCGAGCCTGCTTTTTTGCATTCGCGCTGCATCTCTTTGATCATGTTCAGTCCTGTGGCATCAATTGAGAGCACCTGGCGCATTCTGATAATGCGGATTTGGGGGGATTTTTCCAGGAGATGCATGGCGTCACGGAACTTTGCTACAGCTCCAAAAAAGAACGGGCCGCTGATTTCAAATACTTCAACGCCTTCAGGCACGCTTCTGGTAACAATGGTGTTCGGGTCGTCCTCTTCGTCCCTGTCTTTCAGTTCTCCAGTGATAACACCAACATTGGAAAGTTCAGCCATGCGGCGCATGAAGAGGATGACGGCAAGCAGCATTCCTATTTCAATGGCAATGGTCAAGTCAAACACCACGGTAAGGCTGAATGTTGTCAAAAGGACGATGACATCGCTTTTCGGGCTTTTCAGGAGCTGCCGGAACACATGGGCTTCTCCCATGTTCCAGGCAACGACAATGAGAATAGCAGCAAGAGCGGGCATGGGAATCAGTTTTGCCCATTGGCCGAATAGCAGCATGATAAGCAGCAGCGTAATGGCGTGAACTATGCCGGCAACCGGCGTCCTTCCGCCGTTTTTGATGTTGGTGGCGGTGCGCGCAATGGCGCCTGTTACGGGTATTCCTCCAAACAGCGGTGTGATGATGTTTGCCGCGCCCTGTGCGATCAGCTCCATGTTCGATTTGTGGCGCGAGCCAATCATCCCATCGGCTACGACGGCTGAAAGAAGCGCTTCAATGGCTCCAAGCAGAGCAATGGTTGTGGCGGGCATGATAAGCTGACGGACTGTCTGCAGGTCGAAAACCGGAAACGATGGTGCGGGAATGGTTGAGGGTATTTGCCCGAACTCGGTTGCAATAGTCGGAACATCCCAGTGCATGGTTTGGACGAGGACTGTTGTGACGATAAGCGCTATTATGGAGCCGGGTATTTTTCTTGAGATTTTCGGCCAGAAGGCGATGATGAAAAGAGCTAGTGCTCCGGTAAATGTGCTCAAAGGATTGAGGGTGGAGAAGCGGCTGGCATAGAGGCGCCATTTTTCAATGAAATCGGACGGTACTGCGGCAATTTCGAGCCCGAGCAGGTCTTTGATTTGAGAGGAAAAAATAATGACCGCAATGCCGCTGGTGAAGCCTACTATAACCGGATAGGGGATGAACTTGATCAGGGAGCCGAACTGGGCGAACCCCATCATCATCAGAATGACTCCAGCCATCATGGTGGCCATCATCAGGCCGTTAATGCCGTATTGCTGCACAATGCCGTAGAGTATGACGATGAAGGCACCCGTGGGGCCTCCTATCTGGACGCGGCTGCCTCCGAGGAATGAGATCAGGAACCCTCCGATGACGGCGGTAATCAGCCCTTTTTCAGGGGAGACGCCCGATGCTATGGCAAATGCAATTGCAAGCGGTAGGGCAACAATACCAACCAGAATGCCGGCAACGACATCGCGGCCGATTTGCTCGGCGGTGAGTTCGGGCAGAATGCTGAAGAACTTTGGCTTGAACATGGCTGAAAGAAAAAGAATGAACGGGAACCGGGCCGCCAGAGAGTGGGGCACTTGGGTACGGGAAGGATATCTATATACTTTTTTGCCGTCATTTATCAATACAGTCACCAATTTTTAATCTGCGCATCATGGTTTTTTCTGTTGGGCTTGAGAAATGCTTGCGTTAAAGGGTTAAGGGGGATGAAAGTTGTTGGTATTTTGCTCTGGAAACGCTACCTATTTAGAGGTGTCTTTCTCCTGCATCTTCTTTAGGACACCTCTCTTTATTTGTTGCGCACTGCGATTACTGCGTTGGTCGGTGCTCGAAATCCTCATGTACCAGTTGTACACTCCGGTTTCTGCGCTCCGTCCGTCTTGTACTCACAGCGCTCACCGTCAATAAATAGAGGCGCCCTTTATTGACATAGGCAAAACGGTTATGCATGAATTCGATTTTCTTGGTGAACTGGTACTGATTGGTGCGATGGCGGTTGCTATCATCCTGATTTTCCAGCGCATGAAAATCCCTCCGGTTATCGGACTGATTTTTACCGGTATTCTTCTCGGCCCTTCGGGCATTGGCGTCGTTTATGACGAAAAGCTGATTTCAACACTCGCCGAGCTCGGCGTTGTGCTGCTGCTGTTTACCATCGGACTCGAGTTTTCACTTGATGATCTGAAACGGCTGAAGAACATTGTGCTGATAGGCGGTGTTGTGCAGATTGTTTTTACCGGTTTGGCAATCAGTTTTCTTGCGTTCTGGTTCATGCAGGCAATTGGTCACGGTATCACTACCTCAGCCGCCGTGTTTCTGGGGTTTGCCTTTTCGGTGAGCAGTACGGCAATCTGCCTGAAGATTCTTAGCGACCGCGATGAGCTTGAGCTTCCTCATGGTCGGATTGCGCTCGGGATTCTGATATTTCAGGATATTGCCATTGTTCCGCTGATTATCGGTATCAGTTTTCTCAATCCGGAGGCTGTTCCATCTTTTGAGATGGTGTTCCGGAAAGTCGGTTTCATTGTTCTCTTTGCCTCCGGTATTTTTCTGGGGTTCCGCATACTGATGCCCAAAATGGTGCGCATCATCACTTCTCTGCATGCCCGTGAAGTGCTTGTCATTGGTGCGCTTGTCATCTGTTTCGGTGCCGCATATCTAACCTCGCTTGCAGGGCTTTCGCTGGCACTGGGGTCTTTTGTTGCGGGTATGGTTATTGCCAGTACAGATGAAAGCCATCAGATAAGCCTCACCATAGACCCCTTCCGCGAAGCCTTCACCAGCATCTTTTTCATCTCAGTCGGCCTTCTGCTTGATGTCAGCATGGTCGATCTCCCCTTTTTTGCTCTTATCGCCCTTGTGGTTCTGCTCGTCAAGGCGCTTCTTGTCACCATTGTTTCACTGGTTCTTGGCAATTCACTTCGGGTCAGCTTAATGGCCGGCATGGCGCTTGCACAGATAGGGGAATTTTCCTTTGTGCTGGCCGAAAGCGGCCTTCGCAACAATGTGATAAACGATGAGGTGTTTCAGGCAATGCTGGCCATTATTGTGGTGACCATGATTGTTACTCCGGCAATGATTGCCATGGCGCCGAGGTTTGCCGAACAGATGGCTCCGGTGCTCGGGTTTATTCCGCTGGTTTCGCGCGATGCACCGCTCTCCTCTGTGAAACCGGCCGACAGCGCCATTATCTGTGCCGGGGAAATTCATGCGGCTCTTATCGGGTTTGGGGTTAACGGTCAGAATGTTGCCGCAGTTCTGCACGCTACCAACATTTCCTATTCTGTGCTGGAAATCGACCGCGAAATGGTGCGGGCTATGCGCCGGAAAGGGGAACCTATCTATTATGGCGACTGCACTGAACGCAAATCGCTGCTTCGAGCCGGTGTGGACCATGCCCGTGCGGTTGTTCTGAGCATTTCCGATAAAACAGCCATACGCAAAAGCATTCCCATGATTCGCCAGATCAACCCGAAAGCGCTTATTATTGTGCGCTCAAGGACTCTGGAGCGTATTGATGAGCTCTATACAGCCGGCGCCGATGTGGTGGTTACGGAGAAATTCGAGACTTCAATCCAGATCTTTTCGCAGCTCCTCAACCACTTCACGGTTGATCCTGAGTTGATTCTGCAGCAGCAGGAGATTATCAGACGCGAGTGTGAAAAGATATTCCGACACTCTTCATAGCTTTCCTGACAGGATGTTGTCGGGGTCGGGGAAAAAGTGTTAATTGAGTTATATTATCTCAAAGAGGCATTGTGCCTCCATCGGCCGGTGGGTTTCTTTAAATCTAGCCAGATATCTTCATGTCATCCATACCTCAGCCCGTTTCCTGCACTTCCAAATTCTCCAGTTACAGGGATGAACTGCTTGCCAAACAGGCCTCTTCAGACATGGCCGACGCCCGACGGGCCGGATATGAACTTTCCCTGATGGAGAACAGCCATTTTGTGGAGCTGAACGGTGTGGTGCACCATTATCATGATTCCGGGCCCCGAGACGCTGCCGAGACGGTGGTGCTGATTCATGGGTGGGACTGCTGGTGGATGTGGTGGCACCATGTCATCAAAAATCTGAATGAGGCGGGTGTGCGTACCATAGCCTATGATATGCGCGGGCATGGATGGTCAGATAATGATCCTGCCAACCATTATCATATTGATTTTTTTGCACACGACCTTGAAGCACTTGTATCGGTTCTAGGATTGAAAAAATTCCACATTGCCGCTTTCTCTTTCGGTCCCTTTGTTGCTCTGGATTATGCCCGAAAGAATCAGGAGAAAATCCTCTCCATGACCTTTTTCAACTTCGGCTTTCTTGAGAACAATGATTTTGTGGCCGAGTTCGCACCCAAAACAATCAATTTTATTTTCAACATCATGCTTCGCAAGCTGACATGGTGGTTGCCCGCTTACATGTTTGCCCGCCTTGTTCTTGCGCAGAACACGGTTGCGCAGCATGATATTCTCATTGGCTTCAAAAGCCTCGGTCTCTGCGCATCGGAGGCCATTGAACAGACCACCGGGCACATAGCTTCTAAGAAAACGACTGATTCGGTTCCTGATATGGTTCGGGCAATGAATCTACCGCTTCTTTTTGTGGCAGGTGAGGGGGATTCAATCATGACGGCCGCCAATGCCAAAAAGCTGCAGGAGATAACTGGGAAAGGTCGTTTTGTGTGTGTTCCCAAATGCGGTCATCTTATAACGCTGGAACTCCCTGAAACCGCTTCAGATCTGATTTTGGAGCATCTTGCAGCAAACAGGGGCAGTTAGTCCTGATCAGCAAGCCTGACGGCTTTCAGAAAAGCTGAAATCTTTTCCAGGTCCTTGATTCCCGGTGCGGTTTCAACACCGCTGGCCGTGTCAACTCCGTATGGATGAAACTGCCGAATGGCTTCAGAGACATTGCCGGGGTTGAGACCTCCGGCGAGAATGCGGAAAAAGGGCGCCCCTTCAGCGGGAAATATCTCTCTTGTGACTGAGGCCTCAATCTCTGCTCCCGTTCCCCCCTCCATGCCTTCCCTGTAAGCGTCAAAAAGAAATGCCTTCACTCCTGCTTCTTCAACAAAAGGGGCAAGAATATCAGGGTTGAACGATCCGTCCGGGCGAAAAACCTTTATCACCTGCACCATATCCTTGAGGAACCCGGCGTCAGCTGGTGTGTAGCGCTCGCTGTGGAGTTGTGCAATTGCAATGCCAGAGTAGCTGCAGATGTCGGCAATTTCTTTGGGGGACTGCTCTACAAAAATACCCACCCTTGATACTAAGGGAGGAAGCTCGTCAATAATCTTTTTTGCTGCGGCTGGCGTGATGGCTCTCGGGCTTTTTCGACAGAAGTTGAACCCGAGAGCGTCGACACCCTCGCGGCTTGCCTGCAGTGCGTCAGTGAGACGGGTGATTCCGCAGATTTTAGTTCTGGTCATGTGTGTATGGCGGGCGGTTGCGGGGCGTAATGGTTGGTTTTTGCTGGGGCGGCAGGATTCGAACCTGCGAATGTCGGCTCCAAAGGCCGATGCCTTACCACTTGGCGACGCCCCATCAAACGGGTTTGATTATACGCATTATCAGTGAGATTCACAACCGCATCGGCCTTGCTGTTCAGTGTCGTTCAGGCGAATTCAGTTTGCCATAAAACAAAAAAGGCATCCCCGAAAGGCTGCCTTTTCCGTATCCTAGGGGATAGCTGTCAATCAATAGCGGTAGTGCTCAGGCTTGTAAGGGCCTGAAACCGGAACACCGATGTAGTCGGCCTGTTCCGGTGACAGGGTGGTCAGCTTTACACCGATCTGCTCAAGGTGAAGCCGTGCAACCTCTTCGTCGAGTGATTTGGGGAGACGGTAGACATCAACCTTATAGTTGTTTTTCCAGAGCTCGATTTGTGCGAGGGTCTGGTTGGTGAAGGAGTTGCTCATGACGAACGACGGGTGGCCGGTTGCGCATCCGAGGTTTACCAGGCGGCCTTCTGCAAGCATGTAAATGCAATGGCCGTCTTCAAAGGTGTACTTGTCGACCTGCGGCTTGATGTTGAGTTTGGTCGCGCCTTTGTACTCGTTGAGCGGTTCAATCTGAATCTCGTTGTCGAAGTGGCCGATGTTGCATACGATGGCCTCATCGGGCATCTGCTTCATGTGCTCAAGGGTGATGACATCCTTGTTGCCGGTGGTGGTGACGAAGATGTTGCCCTCTTTGACTGCACGGTCCATGGTGGTGACTTCAAAGCCTTCCATTGCGGCCTGCAGGGCGCAGATCGGGTCAATCTCGGTAACGATTACGCGGGCTCCGTAGGAGCGCATTGAATGCGCGCAGCCTTTGCCTACATCACCATAGCCGAGGACAACGGCAATCTTGCCTGCAATCATCACATCGGTAGCGCGCTTGATGCCGTCAGCGAGTGATTCACGGCAGCCGTAAAGGTTGTCGAACTTTGATTTGGTGACCGAGTCGTTCACATTGATTGCAGGGAAGAGCAGTTCGCCCTTTTCCATCATATGGTACAAGCGGTGCACACCAGTGGTCGTTTCTTCGGAAACTCCCTTCATGTCGGCAGCAACCTTGTGCCAGCGGGTGCTGTCTTCATCGTAAACGGATTTCAGCTGGGCATAGAGTGCCTTTTCCTCGGCATTGCTTCCGCCTTTGTCGAACATGGCAGGATTGTTCTCAATCTTATAGCCGAGAATGATCATCATGGTTGCGTCACCGCCGTCATCAACAATGAGGTTCGGCCCAACTCCGTTGCCGAAGTCCAGAGTCTGGCGGGTGCACCACCAGTACTCTTCAAGGCTTTCGCCTTTCCAGGCGAATACAGGGACGCCCGTGACGGCAATTGCCGCTGCGGCATGGTCTTGGGTTGAGAAGATGTTGCAGCTTGCCCAGCGGACATCGGCTCCGAGTTCCACAAGGGTCTCGATGAGGACCGCAGTCTGAATGGTCATGTGCAGCGAACCTGAAATCCTTGCGCCGGCAAGGGGTTTCTGGCCTTCGTATTTTTTGCGGATGGCCATCAGGCCGGGCATCTCTTTTTCAGCAATGTCGATCTCTTTTCTGCCCCATTCGGCAAGCGAGATGTCAGCTACCTTGTAGTCAAGCGCTGTGGCTTCGATAGTCATTATTGTTTTCCTCAGTGGTTTAAAAATATTGTCAGTTTGTTGGCTGATATACAGGGACCCGCTTGCGGCGGGTCTCAGTATATTGGCAAGAGTCAGAAGTCAGGCCAGGTTGAAGGCTTTCTTCAGCTCGGCAACCTTTTCGGTTTTTTCCCAGGGGAAGTTTTCGCGACCGAAATGACCGTAGGCAGCAGTTTCCTGGTAGCTCCAGCCGGCAGGCTTGTCGAGGTTGAAGCGACGGATGATGGCCAGTGGGCGGAGGTCGAAGATTTTCTCTGCTTTTTCCTGAATCTCTTCATCGGTGAGGCCGTGCTTTGCGGTATCGTGGGTATTGATATAGATGGATACCGGACGGGCTACGCCGATTGCATAAGATACCTGCACTGTGCATTTGTCGGCCAGGCCTGCAGCTACAATGTTTTTGGCAACATGACGGGAAGCGTATGCAGCACTGCGGTCAACTTTCGAAGGATCTTTTCCGCTGAATGCACCGCCGCCGTGGGGTGCAGCACCGCCGTATGTATCAACAATGATCTTGCGTCCGGTCAGGCCTGTATCGCCATGTGGTCCGCCGATTTCAAAACGGCCAGTCGGGTTGATGTGGAACTTGGTGTTGGCATCGAGCAGGTCTGCAGGAATCACTTTATTGATGACATTCTCGATAATGTCTTTTTTGATGACGGCCTGGAACTCAGCCTCGCTCATGCCGGCAGGTTCGGGATCGTGCTGTGTGGATACAACAACTGCATCAACACGGGCAACTTTATCGTCAATGTATTCAAGCGTCACCTGACTTTTGCTGTCGGGGCGGAGGTAGGTCATGATTTTACCTTCCTTGCGGATGTCTGCAAGAAGCTTGACGAGGCGCTGGGCATACTGGATGGCAGCAGGCATCAGTTCGGGAGTTTCGGTGCAGGCGTATCCGAACATCATGCCCTGGTCACCAGCTCCGACGCTGTCGAACTCGTCGGCAATTTCTTCCTTGCGGTCAACACCGCGGTTAATATCTGCCGACTGGCTATGTAGCGCAGAGAGCACACCGCATGAGTGGGCGTCAAACATGTATTCACCCTTGGTGTAACCGATCTGGGTGATGGTTTCCCGAGCAATTTTCTGAATATCGACGATCCCTGTAGAGGTAACTTCACCGCCGACGATAACCTGTCCGGTGGTGACAAAAGTTTCGCAGGCTACGCGGGATTTGGGGTCCTGACTGATGAATGCATCAAGCACCGCATCGGAAATCTGATCTGAAACTTTATCAGGATGCCCTTCTGAAACTGATTCCGAGGTAAAGAAATACCTTGATTGTGACATGTTTTCAAATAATTTTTGATTAAACAAAAAACAGGAACAAGGGAATACGGAATGCAAGAAGGAGTGGCTTCGGGGCGAGTGGATTGCGCGGGGAAATCAACTGGACACGGAAAACCTTTCCGACAGACCCAGGAACCGTGTTCCTTGCAGAAGGTCTGCAGCACCGTGTCCATAGATAATGGTGATGCTGTTGCATAACAGAATAATTAATGTACGCATTCACCCTGTTGATTGCAAAAAAAACCCGTTTTTCAGCTGACCCGTATTTCAGAGTAGTCGCCGATGTTTATTTCATGTGGGTTGCCGCTGATCCATGCGTTGTTGCCGACTATTGAGCTGTTGAGCATGATGTGACCGACTTTTGCGTAGTTGCCTATAATGGAGTCTTTGATAATGGCATCTGCAATGACGGCATGTTCACCGATAGTGGTATTGGGTCCAATTATGGCGTTTTCAAGCGATGCGTTCGGGGCAATGAACACCGGCTCGTTGATTATGCATCCGGGATACTGTTTTATGGATCCGCCCTTATGAAGAAGGATCTCGTTTGTAGACAGCAGCGTTTCAGGTTTGCCGCAGTCGTACCAGCCGTGAACCGGAAAAACAGTGAACTTCTCCCCGCCTTCAATCATCAGTTGAAGCGCATCGGTTAATTGATACTCTCCCTTGGTTTTGATTTCATTACCTATCAGGTGGTCGATGCTTCTGAACAGGGGGCCGGCCTCCCGAAGGAAATAGAGTCCCACAATGGCAAGGTTGCTGACGGGAGTGTCAGGCTTTTCTACAAGCTTCTGGATGTTCCCGCCGCTGGTGACGGCCACGCCGAACCTCCTGGGGTCGTCTACCTCTTTGACTCCAAGCGTTGAGGTTTTGCTGGTCATAACCGGCAGCAGGTCAACCTCAAAAATGGTGTCGCCCAGAATGATGAGCAGGGGTTCATCGTCGTTGACATGCGGCCGGCACATCCAGATGGCGTGGGCAAGGCCTAGCCGTTCGGGCTGGTTGACGAAGGTGAATTTGATGCTGTAGTTTTTGGTGAGCCACTCCTCAACCATGTATCCCAGATACCCTACTATAACAATAGCCTCATTTATCCCTGCTGCAATGAGCTTGTCCATGATGTGGCCGATGATAGGCTTTCCGGCAACATTCAGAAGTACTTTCGGGTGGGAGAAGGTGTGCGGGCGAAGGCGTGAGCCAACTCCGGCAACGGGAATGATCGCTTTCATTGTGTGGTCTGTGGTTCTGTTGATACAAACATTTATTTATAAGATACCGGTTTTCTTAAGGACTCAAAAAATGATGACGATAGGATGCATTGCAGGTTGTTGTTGTCAATGAGGGTTTCTTCCGTATTGCCCCGTTTGCAGTGATGAGGTATATTGGCCGACGCACATGCTGCCGCTTCCCCTTTTATGCTTCATCAGGGGGGTTAAGCTGTTGCAGGTTGGGAGTATCTCTGATGTATCAATAAAAAGAACTTATGGCAGGGAGGTTAAAGAGACCATTCAGGCAATCGGGGGTCATTCCCGTTCTGGAAGATCGCGTGGTGCTCATTACGGCAAGAGGTTCCGATCATTGGATCATTCCAAAGGGATATGTTGCCAGAGGCTTTTCTGCACCGGATTCAGCGGCCAAGGAGGCGTATGAGGAGGCCGGGCTGCTGGGCAGCGTAGGGGCTGAGTCAGCGGGGGAATACCGGTACCGGAAATTCGGGAAGCTTTTTTCGGTGCAGGTCTATCCGCTGTTCATTGAAACCATGCTGGAAGAGTGGGATGAAATGCATGAGAGGAAGAGGCGAATTGTCTCTCCTCGAGAGGCTTTCGATATGCTTTATCATGCGGACTTAAAAACTATCGTCTCGGGATTTTTCGGTATGGATCGATGAGTTCGGAAGGGGAATTGTGGATTTGTTTCTCTCATGGTTAATTTTTTTTGATAGTTAACCTTCCTGTAGTATATTTGGAGCCTTCCGTTAAGGATATATTGTACGGGACGGGGCATGGCGCAGCTGGTAGCGTGCCTGCTTTGGGAGCAGGAGGTCCCGAGTTCGAGTCTCGGTGCCCCGACATGGAATGAGCCGGAAGTGTCGATGTGCCCGTAGCTCAATGGATAGAGCATCAGCCTTCTAAGCTGAGGGTTACTGGTTCGAGTCCAGTCGGGCACACCAATGGAAGTCCGGAAGTATTAGGTTTCTATGGTGATTGTAGCTCAGTTGGTTAGAGCGCCAGGTTGTGGCCCTGGAGGTCGGGGGTTCGAGTCCCCTCATTCACCCATGTTTTTTGGCCCCATCGACTAGCGGTTAGGTCACCACCCTTTCAAGGTGGCGGGACGGGTTCGAATCCCGTTGGGGTCACACTTCAAAGCTCTGTCCATTAGCGGTGCAGGGCTTTTTTATTTTATTCATGAACGCAGATTTTCTTCTTATGAAAATATCTGTCAACTGGCTCAAGGATTTTCTTCCCTCCTTTTCTCCCGATATTCCCGTTCTGGTTGAGCGATTGACCTTTCTTGGCCTGGAGGTGGAGGAGGTTCATGAGGCCGTGCTCCCCGACGAGCGCGTGGTGGTCGGTCGCATTCTTGAAGTTGGGCCGCATCCCGACGCCGACAGGCTGAGGATGTGCATGGTGGATACCGGTGAGGGTGAACCGCTACAGATTGTCTGCGGAGCGCCAAATGTGAAGCCGGAGATGCTTGTGCCGGTGGCAACGGCCGGAGCTCGTTTGGCTATGGAGTATGGAAAGCCTTTTGTTATTAAGCCTTCAAAAATTCGCGGGCAGCGATCATTTGGCATGATTTGCGCTGCCGATGAGCTGGGCCTTTCGGGTGACCACTCAGGAGTGATGGAACTTGATGCGGCCTGCGTTGTGGGCGAGCCCTTTGCCCGTTATCTCAAGGCAGACACTATTCTTGAAATAGCCGTCACCCCCAACCGGCCTGATGTGCTTTCGCATCTTGGTATTGCCCGTGAGCTCGCATCTTCGCCATCCGAACTTTCAATGCCGGCGGCTGCCGCTGTGGAATTCAATGCGGTAGGTTCGCGTGTTGAAATACTTGACTCCGCTGCCTGCCCTTCCTATGCGGCTATTGTTATTGAGGGTGTGAAAGTTGGTCCTTCTCCTGCTTGGCTTTCAGGCAGGCTGGAAAGCATAGGGCTTCGTCCAAAGAACAATATCGTCGATATCACCAATTACTTCCTTCACGCACTCGGTCAGCCGATGCATGCGTTTGATTTGCATACCCTCGAAGGAGAACGGGTTGTTGTGCGCAGTGATGTGGAGGGGCAGTTCATGGCGCTCAACCAGCAGCTCTGCAGGGTAGAGAAGGGAATGCCTGTTATCTGCGATGCCGAGAAGCCTGTGGCCATTGCCGGCGTAATGGGCGGACTTGATTCAGCGGTAACGGAGGAGAGCCGGGACATACTGCTTGAGGTTGCATATTTTTCTCCCTCGCCTATTCGCCGTTCAGCACGGCTTGCCGGTATCAGCAGCGACTCATCCTACCGGTTTGAAAGGGGAGTGGACCCTTCACTTACCCTGCCGGCGGCCCGTTCTGCCGTTGCCATGATTCTGGAACTTGCCGGCGGCCGGGTTGCCGAGGCATGCCACAGGGGAGAGGCTCGGCCCTCTGTGCGGGAACTGCTGTTCCGTCCTCAGAAGGCTAATGCGCTGCTTGGTACCGATATCAGCGACACCGCCATGCAGACCATGCTTGAACGCATTGGTTTCATGGTACTTTCACAAACAGATGAAGGTATGAGTGTTGCTGTGCCCTCGTTCAGGGTTGATGTAGTGGGAGAAGTTGACTTGATTGAAGAAGTGGCCCGTCTTTACGGGTACGACAATATTATTGCCTCACCCCGAATGGCGGCTACCTACCCCGACCATCGAACCACTCCTGAGTTCTTTCCTGATTTTCTCCGCTCCATTATGGTGGCGCTCAATTTCAGGGAGGTGCTGACAAATCCGCTCATGAAGCGTGAAGATGCGGAGCTTTTTTCCGAGAGAACCGTTTCAGCCCTCAACCCCATCAGTGAGGGTCTTGAGGTGCTGCGCCCATCACTTCTGCCGGGAATTCTGAAGGTTATGGGTCACAACATCCGTCACGGAAACAGGGATATGAGGCTGTTTGAAGTTGCCAGCACCTTTCAGACTGTTCCTGAAGATGAACGCTCTTCTCCTGCTCCGCTTGATGCATTTTCAGAGCATGAGGGGCTTGTGTTTGCCCTCAGCGGCAGCCGTTTCCCAAGGAGCTGGAATCAGCCAGCAGACGGGATTGATTTTTATGACGCGCTTGGTGCTGCCCAGATGCTGCTGGAGAAACTGAATTTACTTGATAAATCAGCGGTTAATATTTATAATGAAAGTACTGTCAGTATTGATTTGCCGTTGACGACAGGGAAGAAGACCGCCACCAAAAGGGTGGGTCTGGTTCAGCAGCTTCAGCGTGAAGTGCTTTCCCGGTTTGGGATTGAACAGGATGTGTTTGTGGCTGTGCTTGATGTTTCGGTTCTTGAGGCCGGGTTCAATCCGGTTGTTGCCTATGAACCCCCGTCAAAATTTCCTGTGGTGCAAAGGGATCTCTCATTCATCCTCCCCGGAGGTGTTTCCGTGCAGTCGCTTGTTGAGCTTGTGAAGGAAACGGACGCTCTCATCAGGAATGTCTCTGTTTTCGATCTTTTTGAGCGGCAGACTGGAGGGAAGGGTGAACGAAGTGTGGCTCTCGGCCTGGAAATTGCCGATTACCGGGGGACGCTTCAGGACGAGAGAGTTAATGACATTATTCTCGATATCGGGAACAATGCTGAAAGTAAGCTTGGTGCGGTAATTAGACAGGTCTGATACGACAAGGGTTCCATGCCAGAACGAGAAGGAGAGAATACAGCGGCTCCAGTGAGCCAGCTTGAGGCGAAGATCGGGGCTTTGGTGAGCCGGCTGCAGGAGTGCCGCCGGGAGAACGAGATGCTGAAATCCGAACTTGCAAGCCTTGAGAATATTCTTCGTACCTATAAGCTTCCCGGTGGTTCGGGTACTTCACCCGATGAAGACAGGGGAAACCTCTCGGCTCCGGTGCCATATGCCGAAAAGCAGCAGATGAAACAGAAGCTGCTTCTCTTGCTGCAGAAAATCGAAATGGAACTCCGTAACAATCAGGCCGTGTAAGAGATCCTATGGAGAAAATTGAAATAACTGTTTACGGCGACACTTATCCACTGAAATCGCCATCCCCGGAGCTTACGAAAAAAGCGGCAGGGTTGGTTGACAGTGAAATGAGGCTTTTTGCTGAAGTGGCCCCTTCTTTTGAGCCAGCAAAGCTGGCAGTGCTCTCAGCTGTTCGACTGGCTGAGAAGCAGATTGAGCTTGAAGGGGAACTTGCAGCGCTGCAGCAGAAAATAGCAGGACTCAACAGTTTGATGGATGAGAGTCTTCAGTAAACAGTTACATTGAAAGTAGAATTTGTCCGCACCATTCAGTCGGGGTGTTTAGTAAGTAAAAGAACTAACACTATTCAATCGGGAGCTGAACTCTTCTTGAAAGATTGCAGGCCTTGACGGATTTCGGCTCGTTTCTGAAATTCCGTGAACTGTGGCAACACTGTTCCGTTGGAAGCAAAAAACCTGAAGGAAGCGCCCACCGTGTATCACGGGTTCTTGAATCTTACACATCTTGGGATGGTGCGGATTTTTTTGTTTAAAATGTGCCCGCTCAGTGATTGGGGCATAAAAAGGAGGTAGATCTTAATGGGAATAGTCATAAACCTGTTTTTACTTGTTCCCGCATCAATTGTTTTTTTTGCGGCAGGTTTTTTTGTGGGTCGTTTTTTCCTTGAACGGCTTGGCACGACAAAGGTTCTTGAGGCAGAAGAACGAGCAGTGCAGATAGTTCAGGAGGCTCAGAAAGAGGCCAATGAAGACAAAGAGCTCAAGGTCACTGAAGTCAATCAGGAGTGGAAAAAGAAACGCCGTGAATTCGACCAGGAAGTGGTTATCAAGAACAATAAGTTCAACCAGCTCCAGAAACAAGTTCAGCAGCGTGAGGGCCAGCTGAAAAAGCAGGCTCAGGACAATCGCGACATGGAGTGCAAGCTTCAGGATCGGCGCAAGGAGAACGAGCAGGTTCAACAGAGCGTTACACTTCGTTCTGCAGAGCTTGAGCGTATTATTTCCGAGCAGAACAAACGGCTTGAGAGCATCAGCGGCCTGCAGGCGGAAGATGCCCGTCAGATGCTTGTTGACAATATGATTGCCAAGGCGCGCGAGGAAGCAACGGAAACCATCCACCAGATTCATGAAGAGGCCGAACAGGAAGCTGAGCGGCTTGCTGAAAAAACTCTGCTTACAGCCATTCAGAGAATCAGCTTTGAGCAGGCGACTGAAAATGCTCTCTCCGTAGTTCACATTCAGAGTGATGAGCTCAAGGGTCGCATTATCGGCAGGGAAGGACGCAATATCAAAGCCTTTGAGAATGCGACCGGGGTGGACATCATTGTGGACGATACCCCCGAAGTGGTCATTCTCTCCTGTTTTGATCCCCTTCGCCGGGAGCTTGCCAAGCTGACACTCCAGAAGCTTCTCTCTGAAGGCGTCATTCATCCGGTTGCCATTGAAAAAGCTTATGAGGATGCCAATAAGGAAATTGACGATGTCATCATGAGTGCCGGAGAGGAGACACTTTCTTCACTGCAGTTGCCCGACATGCCGGCTGAAGTGGTAAAAACCATAGGCCGCATGAAGTTCCATACGGTTTACGGCCAGAACCTTCTGCAGCACAGCCGCGAAGTTGCAATGCTTGCCGGTGTCATGGCTACAGAGCTGAAGCTTGATGCACGCCTTGCAAAACGGGCAGGTCTCCTGCACGACATAGGGCTTGTACTGCCGGCAACCGATGAGCCGCATGCCTTGTCCGGCCGTAACTTCCTCAAACGATTCAACGAATCGGGCGTGGTACTTAATGCTATTGCCGCTCATCATGGCGAGGTTGATAAAGAGTCTGCCATTGCAGAGCTTGTAGATGCGGCCAATGTCATCTCGCTTTCACGCCCCGGTGCCAGGGGAGCAATGACCTCGGACGGCAATGTGAAACGGCTTGAGAGCCTTGAAGAGATTGCCAAAGGGTTCCCTGGAGTTCTGAAAACTTACGCGTTGCAGGCGGGACGGGAAATTCGGGTGATTGTGGAGGGCGATAATGTAAGCGATTCACAGGCTGATGTGCTCGCTCACGACATTGCCCATAAAATTGAGTCTGAAGCTCAATATCCAGGCCAGATCAAGGTTTCCATTGTACGGGAAAAACGCTCGGTTGCCTATGCCAAGTAAGGCGGCACTCGTTAAATATCGCTTCCGTTGAAAATAAAAAAGGCTGCTTTCTTACGGAGGCAGCCTTTTTTTGTGACCTGTTTTTCTGAATCCCGCGGGAAAGCCTATCTAAAAAACACCCTTGGTGGAGGGGACGGCGTTGCCCTCAATGCGGATAGCGTCTTTCATTGCGTAGGCAAACGCCTTGAAGATGGCTTCAATCTTGTGGTGTGTGTTCCGTCCTTCAAGAATGGCTATATGGATATTGGCGTTCATGCTCCCGGCAAGAGATGTGAAAAAGTGCTCCACCATTTCCGTTGAGAGCCCCTCAATAACCGGTCGGCTGAATTCAGCGCGGAACACCGAGCAACTGCGTCCCCCAAGATCTATCGCACAGCGGGCAAGCGCTTCGTCCATGGGAATCATTGCCCATCCATAGCGCTGAATGCCAAGCTTCTGGCCAAGCGCCTCCGTAATGGCTCCACCAAGCACAATGGCAATGTCTTCAACCGTGTGATGGTCGTCCACATTGAGATCTCCCTTGCACTGCAGTGTAATGTCCATACCCGAGTGCCGGCTGAAAGAGGTTAGCATGTGGTCAAGAAAGCCAACTCCCGACTCAACCGAACTGCTGCCTGTTCCATCAAGATTGACGGTAGCGCTTATGTCGGTCTCGTTTGTCTTTCTTTCTACGGTGGCACTGCGCGTCGGTTTTCCTGGATGTTCTGGCATAAAGCGGGGCTGGTAAAACTGGACTTGGATTTTTTTCAAAAGTTGCTAACTTAAGGGCCTTATCTGATAAAGATACACTATTTGAGAATTTATTAAAGCGACTTGGACATGCATGTTTTTATTGTCGTTTTAGGACTTATAGCCTCACTGCTCCTTATTGGGGTCATTATGCTGCAGAGTCCAAAAAGCGGTAGCGGCCTTACAGGCGGCATAGCAAGCCTGGGTACCGTACAGACAATGGGAGTAAGACGAACCGGCGACTTTCTTGGCCGGGTAACCGCCATTCTGGCAGGTGTTGTCATGCTTCTCTGTTTCATTGCAGCGTTTACCCTACCACAGAGGTCCGGGGCAAAAATAGAGCAGAAAAGCATACTGCAGGAGACGCCGGTTCAGGCCCCTGCACAGCTTCCTTCGGCACCAGCGCTTCCCGCCGTACCGCTCAAGTAGCTTTTTATGCACTCGTGGCTCAATTGGTAGAGCAACTGACTCTTAATCAGTGGGTTGAAGGTTCGAGTCCTTCCGAGTGCACACTTCAGCAGCCGCATCTTCTTCCATGGAGATGCGGCTGCTTTTTTTATTGTATATTCTGCTCACTGAACAGACCGGCCCGCAGGCTTGCATACAAAGAGAAAAAAAGGCATGAAACTGATTGATCGCTATATCCTCAAGTCGCATGTCGGTCCTTTTTTCTTTGCCTTCCTTACCATTATTTTCGTCCTGATTCTGCAGTTCTTTGCCAGTTTTGCAGACCGTTTCATTGGCAGGGGAATTGGGTTCGGGGCTCTTTTGGAACTGATTGCACTGCAGTCGGCCTGGATGGTGGGGCTTGCCGCTCCCATGGCGGTTCTTATTGCTGTTGTTATGGCGTTTGGGGCGCTGACCACAACTTCGGAAATGACCGTTTTTCGGGCTTCGGGTGTTTCGCTCTACCGCCTCATGATTCCCATTCTTCTTGCCGGGTTGGTGCTTTCATTTTTTGTTGAGCGCTTCAATAATGTTGTCCAGCCGCTTGCCAATTATCATGCCCGCTCGCTGATGGATGATATTGTTAAGGCGAAGCCGAACTTTGGCATTACTGAAAATGTCTTTTCTCCGCTTGTTGACGGCTATTCAATTCTTGTGCGCAAGTCTGATGAGCGAACGGGAGGCATAGGGGATATTATCATTTACGATTTCACACGGCCCGATTTCCGGAGCGTTATTACGGCTGAAGAGGGTCGTATCAGCTTTTCGGATGATGGTGGTTATCTTCTGCTGACGCTTCAGAACGGTGAGATTCATGAGGTGCAGCAGCCTGATTTTCGGCTCTACAGGAAAATGATATTCCAGAAGCATCGGTATGTCTTTGAGTCTACCGGGTTTGGCTTTTCGCGAAGTGATGACAGCCGGAGCCGTGCGGGGGGGAAGGAACTGTCGGCAACAGAGCTGTTGCTTGTTGCGGGTGAATACCAGAGAAAGGTTGACGACTCTGAAAAGCATATAGGCATGTCGCTTGAAATGTTTGAGCAGGCTCTTTCCGTTGTGACTCCGGCCGGAGCCGTCAGCTATCCTCAGCTCAAAAGCCCTAATGCCGCTGCTGCTTCAGCCGTGGCCAGTTATCTTGACCGGCAACTTGCTGTTCTGCAGAGCGAACTGCAGAACAGGGATGCGAACCAAGGCATGGTCAACCGTTTTATGGCTGAATACCACAAGAAATATGCCCTTGCGTTTGCCTGCTTTTTCTTTGTTCTTGTGGGTGCGCCTCTCGGCATTCTTGCTAAAAGGGGCGGTTTTGGCATTGGGGCGGTGCTCTCCCTTTTCTTTTTCGTTCTTTACTGGGCCCTGATGATTGCCGGAGAGAAAATGGCGTTTCGGGGTATCCTCTACCCCTGGGCCGCAATCTGGATGGCTGACGCCGTCATGGCGGTAATTGGTCTCACTCTTGTCATAAGCCTTACGGGCGCAGTTTTCAAGTCCAACCGCTGAGTGGGGCATTTTTCAGGATTCCTTTCAGATCGGCTGTTTTTTTCCTTCGCTGTCTACAGCAACGAAGGTGATGTTGGTGCTGAAGGCCATCTCCCGTTCACCGTTTTCAATCGTTTCTGTATAGGCTTTGACCGTGTATTCAACGGCGGTGTTGCCTTTGTGTTTTTGTTCGGTGACGAAGGCCAGAATGGTTCCGTTCCGTACGCTTTTGCTGAACTCTACCTTGTCCATGGCTACTGTTACAAAGTTGCGGCCAGGGTAGTCGAGCGTGACGGCAATGTAGCCGACCTCATCAATCCATTTCAGCAAGTGTCCGCCGAAGAGAAATCCGTAGTGGTTGAGATGTTCCGGCAGGACCAGTTTATAGTTTTCCATTTCTTTTTTTTGTTTGGGGTTCAGGAGAGCTCTTTTTCTGGTTTGACCAGAAGAACCTTTTCGCGTTCCACAACAACCTGGCCTGGGGGAAGATTCCTTCCCTGGCGGACATATTTTTTCAGAGTATAAATAACAGGTACGAGCCCTGAGTGTTTGGCTTTTGAATGCCATGCGGCAATTGACGCGGCTTTTATTATTGCGTCGATGTGGTCGGGTCCGGCTCCTTTCAGGATGCAGTGCGAACCGGATGCCCCTCTTGCATGAAGCCAGATATCGTTCGAACGGGCATGCTTGAAGGTTAGCAGGTTGTTGTCGGCTGCATTTTTTCCGATAAGGAGTGTCATGGCGCCGCCAAGGCTTACGCTTCTGAAAGGGAGGCGTTGAACTGGTTTTTTCTGTGCCGGACTCAATGATGACTTGGGCCGCTGCCGGGTGTCTGATGCTGTCTCCTCGGTCATTTCGGCAAGTTCGGCCTCAAGTTCTGCCGCCTGTTTCAGAAGTTCTTCTTTGCGCAGCAGAAGTCCCTGTATTTTTCCCCGTCCTTTTGTGGCTTTACGGAAATACTGTTCGGCATTCTGCTGCAGGTTGAGTTCGCTTTGGAGCTGAATGGTGCAGGGCGGGCTATCGGGGGTAAAGATATCAGGGACGCAGATGGAGCCTGGTTGGGTGCGTTTCAGATAGAGCGAGGCGATGAGGAGGTGGCCGAAGTTCTCATTCTTTTGGGCTTCAGCCCGAACTGCATCGGGATTGATGGTTTGCAGCTCCTTACGGATTTTTTTAAGCCGTTCTGTGAGGGCAGAGCGAAGGGGGCGTTCCCGTGTTTCAGCGCTGGTGTGACGGAGCGTGTTGAGGGTGTAGGCGGCCAGCCCTTCAAGGACGGTTCCGAACTCCTGCGCTTCATTCAGAGGGGTGCGGAGAATGCTGAACTCTGGAGCGCCTTTACTGCTTCTGCCTGTCTGGACAAGAGGGTTCAGCAGCTCATTGAGAAGCTGACGGATGTGGCTGTGCAGCGAAGGGGCCGAGTGGTTGCCCTCTATTCTTCCAAGGAGTTCCCTCTGCAGTTTCTTGTCGAATCCCGGCAGAACGGCTATGGCTTTTTCAATGTTGCCGCTGTGCTGCCCAAGGAGGTCGGCAATGGAGAGGGGTGAGGATGCCAGCGTTTCAAGCTGCTCGATGATGGAGGGGCTGCGCTCCTCTTCGGAAAGTTGAGAGCCTTTCAGGAGAGCTCCGCGTTTAAATGCGTCGATGACCGTTCGCCCTTCAAGAAGAAACGCGTTACTGTTTGAGGCGAAGAGCTGCAGCATGATGCTGCGGCCGCTTTGGAGTATGATGGTTATCTCCCTGTCTACGGGTGAGATGGCAACGGAAGTTATCCGCTCGTTTTCAATCTTGCTCCAGAGTGAAGCGGTCTCTTTTTTCTTTCGGTTGTGGCCGTTTCTTGTGAAGAGTGCCGTTTTGGGGCTGCGGGTGAAGAGTGTAAGCTGCAGCTGTTCTTCAGTGGCGCTCAGAAAGCTGAGGACAAGCTGGTTTTTCTCTTGTGAGTGTGCTCCCGCGAAGGTTCCCTCTGCAAGCGTTTTATGCAGTTCCCTGGCGGCGTGAAAGAGGGTGAAGTAATTGCGGAACATGGGTGGCAAAAGGTTGCGTGGGCACGATCTTTTTCTCTATTTTAGCAAAATGTCGAATTTTTCATTCTGATAATGCTGAATATACTACAGATATGATCGAAGGGAACACGGGTGGCTGTAATTGCGGCGGTGAAGTTGGTGATGGGCACTGCGAGCAGGAAAAACGGCTTGGATGGCATGAGTATTTCATGAGTGTGGCACGGCTGATTTCACAGCGGGCAACCTGCACCCGTGGCCATATAGGGGCGGTTATCGTCCGCGACAACAGCATTCTCTCAACAGGATACAATGGCGCTCCTTCTGGCCTTCCGCACTGCGATGAAACCAACTGCAAGATATACCGGAGCACGCATCCCGATGGGACGGTTGAGGAGAACTGCGTCAACACTATCCATGCTGAAATCAATGCCATTGCTCAGGCGGCAAAGCATGGGGTCTGCATCAAAGATGCGGATATATACATTACGGCAAGCCCCTGCATTCATTGCCTGAAGGTGCTGATTAATGTAGGAATCAAGACCATCTATTACGAAAAGCCGTATAAAATCGAGCATATTACTGAGTTGCTGAGGCTGTCGGGGATACGGCTGGTGCAGGTGCAGGTTGATGGGCCTGAAAAGCACTGTTGATGATGATTTCTGAAGATGAACGCTATATGGCGCGCTGCATTGAAATTGCCCGCCGGGGAGCCGGTGCGGTAAGCCCCAATCCGATGGTGGGCTCAGTCATCGTGTGTGACGGCGCGGTTGTGGGGGAGGGGTATCATGAGGTATATGGCGGCCCGCATGCTGAGGTGAACGCAATTGCTTCTGTTGCTGATGGGGAGATGCTTCACCGCTCAACCCTCTATGTGAACCTTGAGCCCTGTTCCCATCATGGGAAAACACCTCCCTGTGCAGATCTTATTGTTGAAAAAGGAATCAGGCGTGTAGTCGTCGGATGTGGCGATCCCAACCCTCAGGTGGCAGGAAGAGGCGTGGCAAGGCTTCGTTCTGCTGGTATTGAGGTGTTGGAAGGAGTGCTGGAAGCTGAATCAAAGAAACTCAACGAGGCATTCATCACAAGTCATACCGAGGGTCGTCCTTTTGTGGCCCTCAAACTTGCCGAAACGCTTGACGGCAGGATTGCCACCGCTGACGGGGGGTCGAAGTGGATTACCGGGGAGGCAGCGCGACTGGAGGTTCACCGTCTTCGTTGTTCGTATGATGCGGTATTGAGCGGTGCTGCCACCGTCCGTGCTGATGGTTCACGGTTGACGGTCAGGCACTGTGCCGGCAGGAACCCTCTCCGGGTGGTGCTTGATCCCTCTCTTTCCCTTCCGCCCGATGCTCCAGTGTTTGGGGCAGAGGCCAAAACTCTGCTTTTTGCCTCAAAACCTATGGAGGGCTCGCCCTCTGCCGCCCGATATGCGGCCAGTGGTGTGGAAGTGGTGTTTGTTGATGATGGGGCGGGAGGTCTTGATTTGCGCTCCGTGCTTGACGAACTGCATAGGCGGCAGGTGTTGTCTGTAATGGTTGAATCGGGCGGACGGCTGTCGGCTTCCCTTGCCAGGGAGCGCTTTCTGGATAAGCTCTATATGTTTATTGCCCCCAAGCTCTTTGGTGGCGATGCCCTTGCCTCATTCGGCCCTTTGGGTGTATCCTCACCCGATGAGGCACTCACTTTCCGTTTTGAGCCACCCCGCTGTGTTGGGGAGGATGTACTTCTTGAAGCTTACTCAGTCAGATAACCTATAGAAAAAGGGAGGATTAGCCATGCTTGATCGTTTTGTTAACAATAGTGACCTTGCCAAATTGCTCCTCAGGCTGTCGGTCGGTGGACTGATGCTTTTTCATGGCATCAACAAACTGCAGCACGGGTATGGTTTTGTTGAAAAGATGCTGGTGAAGGCGAATCTCCCCGGCTATCTTTCCCACGGCATTCTGATCGGTGAAGTTCTTGCTCCGCTCTTTATTGTACTTGGTCTCTATACCCGGTTTGCAGCACTTATGCAGGCGACTGTTATGGTTATGGCGGTCTATCTGGTTCATACCGGTGACTTGTTCCGTCTCACCGAGCATGGAGGGTACGCCCTTGAACTGCAGGCGCTGTACCTGTTTGGTGCAGTTGCCATTTTCTTCCTCGGTGCTGGCCGCTACAGCCTTGGAAAAGGAAAAGGAGTCTGGAGTTGACGGACGGGGAACTCTCTGGAGGATAGGGCGGTTGAACCTTCCTGAACTACAGCGAAACGAGCAGGCACTATTTTTTTAATCCGAGACTTTATTTTTTTATGGCAACGATTACTCTTAAGGGCAACAAAATCCAGACAGTTGGCAGCATTCCGGCAGTCGGCAGTGAAGCCCCTTTTTTCTGCCTCGTCAAAACAGACCTTTCTGAAGCGGGCCCTGCTGATTTTGCAGGCAAAAGAATGGTGCTGAACATTTTCCCGAGTCTTGATACCGCAGTATGTGCGGCTTCGGTGAGGCGCTTCAACAAGGAAGCGGCTTCGTTCGACAATACAGTGGTGCTCTGTATTTCTGCTGATCTACCCTTTGCACACAAGCGTTTCTGTGAGGTTGAGGGGCTTGAGGATGTGGTCTCTCTTTCAGTGTTTCGCTCACCGGCGTTCGGAAATGATTATGGTGTAACCATTGCTGACGGTCCTCTCCAAGGGCTTCTTTCGCGTGCCGTTGTTATTGTTGATACGGACGGTCGCATTACATACAGCGAACAGGTACCAGAAATTGTGGAAGAGCCCGATTATGATGCGGTTCTTGCAGCTCTTGCATGAATGAGCTGTATTGGTTTCTTCCTGAACACGAGAAGTGCCGGCTATGTGCCGGCACTTCTCGGTTGGGGAGGAAACGAAGGGTGATGTTTTGCTATATTGAGGTCTCTCTTTTCAACTGACAACTGTTTGCGCCATGTTTACCGGAATAATCAAGGATGTTGGCACGGTTGGCGGAATAAGCCGCCAGCGTGGGGGATTGCGGCTAAAGGTGCGCCACAGCATGCCGGAGGCTTTTTTGGGCCTTGGGGTGGATGAAAGTGTGAGCATCAATGGTGTATGCCAGACGGTTGTAAGCTGCTCTCCGGATAGTTTTGAAGTAGACACTGTTGAGGAGACGCTTGCAAAAACAACACTTGGCTTCCTTAGGGAGGGGGCACTTGTGAATCTGGAACGCGCCCTTCGACCCATGGATCGCATGGGAGGTCACTTTGTGCTTGGTCATGTGGACATTTCCGCCGCTGTTAAGGGTGTGCGTGACCTGGGTTCCAGCCGTGAAATTACCATTCCCTTTCCCGCCGCTTTCGGGCCGTATATTGTTTCTGCTGGTTCCATAGCCATTGACGGGGTAAGCCTGACGGTTGCCTGTCTTGAGGGAGACTTTTTTACCGTGGCTGTTATTCCCTATACTGTTGCCCATACCACTATTGCCAGTCTTAAGACAGGCAGCATGGTGAACCTGGAATTTGACATTCTGGGCAAATATGTTGCCCGCCGTTTTCAAACGCCAGCCGCCTCTTCTGTTGAGACATCCTCAATGGATGAAGCGTGGCTTCGCCAGCAGGGGTTCTGAATGGACTCTTTTAAGGGTACGCCCGACATGTTCGGGGTTTCCGCGGCAGAGGGCAGTAACCCGCCATTCCAGCCTCTTGCCGAGAGGGTACGGCCTCGTTCAATTGACGACATGAGGGGGCAGGAGCATCTGCTCGGCCCAGAGGGCCCGCTTCGCAAATTTCTTTCGGGAGGCCAGTTTCCTTCCATGATTTTCTGGGGCCCGCCTGGTTCTGGGAAAACAACTCTTGCTGAACTCTCTGCGGCAACCCTTGGGCTGCGGTTTGAGACACTTTCCGCCATTGATTCTGGTGTGAAGGATGTGCGTCGCGCTCTTGAGCATGCCGCGTCGGCAAGGGCGAGAGGAGAACGGACCATTCTCTTTATTGATGAAATCCACCGGTTCAATAAGGCCCAGCAGGATACCCTGCTGCACGCCATTGAGCAGGGAGTGGTTGTGCTGATTGGCGCAACAACTGAAAATCCTTCGTTTGAGGTGAATGCCGCTCTGCTTTCCAGAATGCAGGTTTATGTTCTCAATCCGCTTTCGGCGGATGATATAGCCTCCCTTATGCAGCGTGCCATAGAGATTGATCCGCTTTTTACTGGCCGAAAGGTTGACATTGAGGATCCCGACTTTCTGCTCCGTTTTGCGGGTGGAGATGCCCGAAAGGCGCTCAACGCTCTTGAGGCAGCCATGTCGTTGGTGCCGGAGGGGGATGGGCCGGTTCAGCTCACTGCCTCCATTTTTGAGCGTGCTCTTCAGCATAGAGCTCCGATTTATGACAAGGGAGGGGCGGTCCATTACGACACCATTTCCGCATTCATCAAGTCGCTGCGCGGGTCTGACCCGGACGCCGCTCTCTTCTGGCTTGCGCGGATGATTGAGGGAGGGGAGGACCCGAAGTTCATTGCCCGTAGGCTGGTGATTTTTGCCAGTGAGGATGTGGGCAATGCTGACCCCTATGCTATCACCCTGGCAGTTTCGGTGTTTCAGGCAGTTTCAATGATAGGGCTTCCTGAAGCCAGAATCAATCTTGCCCAGGGGGTGACCTACCTTGCCTCGTGCGCCAAATCCAATGCGGCATACGAGGGAATCAACGAGGCTCTTGCCGAGTCAAAGTCGCTGCAGGACTTGCCCATTCCCATGCATCTCTGCAATGCCCCTACAAAACTGATGAAGCAGCAGGGCTACGGAGCTAACTACCGCTACCCGCACTCGTTTCCCGGCCATTTTGTTGAGGAACGCTATTTTCCCGAAGGTATGGAGTCAAAAACATATTACCGCCCCACTGAAGAAGGGCGTGAGAAATTTCTTGCCGAGCGGCTCCGTTCACTCTGGAAGAACCGTTATTGATGAAGCTTTCAGGCCTGTCAGTCACCATTTAATCATTACCTGTATCATGTACAGACATTGTATTGCATCTTTCTTCCTGGTTCTCGGTTCTTTTTCCCCCGTTCTTGCTGATGATGTAGAGTCGAAGAACTCAACTGACACAGGAGAGTTGAGGGTAAAGTTTGAGGACGCGGTGCGCATTGGACTGCAGAAGAGCCGGACGCTTGAGCTGGCTCGGATGGACAGGCAAATGAGCTCTGAAAAATTGATGGAGGCGACTTCTCCTTTGCTGCCTCAGATTACCTCCGGCTTTACCTATACCCGTACACTGCAGCCCTCCGTCATGTTCATGCCGAACTTTCCGGGCATCGAGAGTCCGATGGAAATCAGTTCCGACAATTCCGCAAAGGCGACTCTTGAGGTTCGCCAGTCCCTTTTCAATGGCTCCGCCTATGCCTCCATTCGTGCTGCAGCTACGGCAGGAGAAATGAGTGACGAGGCTTATCGGAATGCAGAGTCGGCAGTTCTCTCCGATATTTCAATGGCTTATTACGATGCCCTTATTTCGCGCGACCAGCTGAAGCTTGTAGAGGAGAGCATTGCCCGCTGGGAGGAGTCGAGAAAGGATACGCAGGCTATGTTCCGTCAGGGGGTTGTTGCAGATATCGATACCCTTAAGGCATTTCTTTCTGTTGAAAACCTCCGTCCCGATCTCATTCAGGCCGAAACCCGCGTGAAAGCTACCATGACCCGGCTCAAAAACACCATGGGCATCTCGCTTGAAACCCCTCTGGTTCTTCTCGATACGCTCTCTGTTGCCTCCCGCACCTATCCCGGAACCCTTAGGGTTGCCTGGAATGAAGCGATGGAGAAACGGCCCGACATCCGTCAGCTTGAGTTGCAGGTCAAGGCAGAAAAAGATAAAATTACCGCTGTGCGTGCTGAGCGCTTCCCCATGGTGACCGCTTTTGGTCAGCTGGAGTCGCAGACGGCTTTCGATGACGATGTTCAGCTTTCTGATTCCCGGTGGCCAGTTTCCTCGGGGGTTGGTGTGCAGGTGAGCCTTCCTATTTTTACCGGGTACCGAATCAGTTCACGGGTGCAGCAGGCTAAGATTACTCGCTTCCAGACCATGACCCGTCTTGAGGATCTCAAGGCGAACGCAATGGCTGAAATAGAACTGCGACTTTCGGCCTGGCGTGAGGCAGAGAAGCGAATAGATGTGCAGTCGAGCACCATTGCAATGGCGCAGCGGGGTTTTCGGATATCACTGCTTCGGTTCAGGGAGGGTGTGGGTTCGCGTCTGGAGCTGACTGATTCCGAGCTGCAGCTCAACAAGGCAAGAACCAACTACCTGCAAGCCGTTTATGACTGCCTTGCAGCCGGCGTTTTGCTTGACCGCTCTCTGGGTCGCTTTCCCGCAGATCGTATAGCAGAATAATTGCGGCTTGTGTTTAGCGCGTGTTCTGTACCGTGTAGATGACGGTTGAGCTTCCTGTAGGATTTAGAAGAGAGCGCAGCATGAACCGTCCTGAATGCACAAGTGCGGCAGGTATGTTTCTGGCTCCGTGTGGCTTTCCATTGCTTATGGAACGGAGCTGTTCACTGTGAAGGGTGTTGTAAAGGGTGTCGGGTATCCACTGGGATGTATTGCTGATGGTGAGGCCGTGGGGCTCCAGCAGCGCTGAAAGTGTCCCCAGCGTGAAGTGCCAGAGGTGACGGGGCGCGTCCCATGCAACCCAGTATGCCCCGTAGTGGAGCGCATCGTAGCTGAGCGGGTTTGGCAGGGCGAGGATGATCTTTCCGTCTGGCGCAAGATGCCGATTCATGACCCGGAGAGTGTCGTCCAGCCTGTGAATATGTTCCAGTGTGTGCCAGAGAATTATGCGGTCGAACCCGTTTTCGTTCATCTGCAACCCCTCAGCTCTATCCAGCACCTCCAGTCTTTCCAGCACCTTCAGCCCGTAATGCTCTCTGGCAAATGCAGCCGCGTCCATGTCGGGTTCAATGCCGATGAGGTTTTCCCTTTTCAGGCCGTTTTTTCTGTGGAGCTGTGCCAGCAGCGTTCCCGTGGCGCAGCCGACCTCAAGGACACGCGTTTCACTCATCTCTTTCGGGAGCCCTTTCAGCACAACTGCAGCGCGTCGGGAAAGGAGTAGTCTGTGTGCCGCCTGCTGGAGCCGCTCGGCGAGGGAGTGTGCCGATTGCAGATGAGGGCTGTATCCGCTGTGAGGGTAATGGCACTCCAATTCAGCATGGGAGGGACGGGGGTTCAGCATGATGAGGCCCGAAGGGTTCATGCGCGCAATGCTCCATGAGCATCCCTTTTCGGGGTGGAAGCGATCAGGAACAGAAAGGAGGGGTGTTGAGTCAGAAGAGCCGGTTATTGGGCAGAGGGAGGTTTCCATTGGAGAGGACGGCTTCAGGATGCGTTGTCTCGAAGACATTCTCCGATCGCCTTTTTCAGGTTCCCGTAGAGGGCGCGCATGTCGTTGCTGAGAACTTTGGCGTCGGCAAGTACCGGCATGAAGTTTGTGTCGCCCTCCCAGCGGGGGACGATATGGAAGTGGATGTGTGTGTCGACACTGCCTCCCGCAACACGGCCAATGTTGGCTCCGAAGTTTATTCCCTGGGGTTTCAGCGTTTTTTCAAGCGCCATTATTGCGAGGTCCGTCAATTCCATAACCTCAAGCTTCGTCTCCCGGTCGAGCCCGGTGAACGAGGCGGTCTGAAGGTAGGGAATGACCATCAGGTGGCCACAGTTGTAAGGGTAGAGGTTCATGATGATGAAACACTTTTCCCCCCTGTGCAGCAGATAGCGTTCTTCATCCTCTTCGGGAGGAATGTCTGAAAAAACGGATTTCCCCGAACTATCCGTTTTCCTGTCATCCTTGAACGACTGCATGTATGTTTCACGCCATGGTGAGTACATCCTGTCCATGCCTGTTCCTGTCTTGTCCTGAGGTTCCTGTATTGTACCAAAGGTGGGAATCGAACCCACACGGGTTATTCACCCACTGGATTTTGAGTCCAGCGCGTCTACCAGTTCCGCCACTTTGGCATCTTTCCTGGGGGAGTGCGAGAGAAGGGAATCGAACCCTCACGCCTCACGGCACTAGTTCCTAAGACTAGCGTGTATACCAATTTCACCACTCTCGCAGTGGAATGAGAATATAAATGGATTTTAACTTTTTAAAAACTTATCTTTATTATTACTTTTTCCAGCGCCATGCGCTTACATCAACAGAGTTTACCCCTTGTGCCCGTGCAGTTTGACAGACACTCTACAGCAAATGTCATTTCATGGGTGATAAGTCCTGTGGTTGTTGCTCCGCTTGCGTATCTCTGCATTGTCATGTTTGGTTACAGTGATGATGCCCGCCGTATTGCCTATATATCCGTCCTGTTTTCATCGAGCATTCTTGCCCCCATGCTCCTTATTTACGGTCTAAAAAAAATAGGGAAGGTATCCGACTATAATATCTCGTTTCGCGAACAGCGGTTTCTGCCTCTTCTCGTGCTGGTGGCGGTGAATCTTCTTGGCTACGAGTTTATGCAGCAGATGCATGCACCAAGGTTTCTCGGGGGGATACTGCTTTTCAATGCGGTCAATACCGTTCTTATTCTCCTGGTGACGCTCCAGTGGAAGATCAGCATCCATCTCTTTACCTATACCTCTTCAGCAGCGCTTGTGTTTCTCCAGTTCGGAGATCAGTCGCTGTGGCTTCTTCTTCTCGTTCCTGTTCTGACTTGGGCGCGAATAGAGCTTAAAGCCCATAATTTCATGCAGACGCTGGTAGGCGCCATGCTTGGTTTTGCGGTCATGTATCTGGAGCTGAAATGGTGGGCGGGGCTGTGAAAAGGAAGCGATATGCCGTTGTTGTGGTGACTTATGGTGAGGTTGAAAAGCTTACGCTGAAAAACCTCTGGCCAAGTTCCCGCCGTATTCTTAAGGTTATTACCAGCCAGATTGTCAAGGTACCCTCATTTCTTATCTATCTCATTGCCGACTATCGCTCGACGAAACACTTCATCAATTGGCGATGGAATGGTTACGAGTCTTCGCTTCTTGCAATCAATCGGGCGCAGACAAAGCGCCTTGAAACTGCACTGAAGGAAAAGGAAGCAGAGCTCCCTTCCGGGGTGGATGTGGATGTGCTCGACGCATATTATTTTGTCCCTCCCTATCTTGAGGATATGCTCCAGCGTCTCAAAGAGGAGTATGAAGGCATTGTGCTTGTGCCCATGATTCCCGTTGAGTCTGCATTTTCATGCGGAGTGGCCTGCCGGATGGTTTCCGATGTCTACGGCAACGAGCGATATAGTCTTGTCAGGCTCATGAATAAGCTCTGGGCTGATGATGAACTCCAGCGGATTTATGTGGACCATCTTTTCAGTTGCCTTTCAGACAGCATGTTTCAGAAAGGTGCCGGTTCGTTTGGTCTTGTGCTTGTTATTCACGGTACGCTGGTGAAAGACCGTGCCGGAAATCCTCCAAAGGTTTTTACCGGACTTGACGAGACCAGCCGATTTTTTGAGATGATGAAACGCAAAATCATGGCTGACGGGCGCAATGTATTTTCCGATATCCGCCAGGGGTGCATAAACCACTCTGCCGGTGGGGAGTGGACAGCCGATACCGTGCAGAAAGCTATAGAAGAGTTCCGGCATGAAGGGTGTGACGGGATGGTCATGTTTCCCTACGGTTTTTTTGCCGATAACAGCGAGACCGAGTACGAGGCCCGTCGTTTGCTTGATCACTCGGGACTTGATATGGTTCAGTATGTCGGGTGCATCAATGATTCCCCTGCATTTGCGGGGTGGCTCTCGGGCAAGGTGGTTGATGAGGTGCGCAACCTGAAAGGCATTCAGGATGCTTATTCGACCCTTGGAGTCGAGGAATGACTGTTTTTAAGAAATCCCCCTAAATCCCGGATTCTGAATATGACTGACCCTACAGGCGACAATCAAGAGGGGCGTTACACGGAGGCGCTGGCATGCATTGAACGGCAGGAGCATGACGAGGCGCTCAGTCTCCTTGACGGGCTTCTTTGTGATGAACCCCGCAATCCGCAGGCACTCTATGCACGCGCTCTTACCCTCATAGCAATGGGCGACTACCGGAAAGCCGGCTGCAGCCTTTTGCGTTCGATTGTTCTGGATTCTGGGCATGTGCCGGCATTGAGCTATCTCGGGTTTGTGCAGCTTACCCTCGGTAAAGAGGAAGCTGCCCTGAAAACCCTTAAGGCCGCACTTGAAATTGACCCCGGACATGTTGAAGCATGGTGTGTCCTTGGCGATGTTTATCTTGACCTTGGCGAGTACGACGAGGCAAAAGAAGTGTTTGAAACGGCGCTTCGGCTTGAACCCGAAAACCCGGAGCCCCACCGGAAAATGGCCATGTACCTGGTTTCAAGGGGGGATATGAAGAAACTCAGGGAGGTTTGCCAGACGCTTGCAGTCCTCGACCCCTCAATGGCCGAACAGATACAAACTCTTTTTCTTGATGAACAATGAAGCTCTTCCCTGATACACCGGCACAGCGCAGTTTTATGAAAAAAGGGTTGCCTTTCATGCTTGCAGTCGTCTGGGTTCCGGTTGTATGGCTTGCCCTCAGCGGAATCTTCTCCCCTCTCCTCAGTCCCCTTACTTCCTCTGATCTTCTTTCCCAGATAATCATCCTTCCTTTGACCGTGATTGTTGTGCGACTGTTAATAAGGCTTTTTACCCGTTTGAGTCGTGCTTTCAACGGGAGCTCGTCCTGACTGGCTCTGTTTCTTATGGAAGGCGTTAAAAATTGTTAACTTTCCCCCTGCAGGCCTCTGTTTTTTTCTTGTCTGTGGTTAATTTTTTTATATTTGCGCACCTGCTCCGGGTATTAACATTAGAATGGTATTCGCATGGACCAGACGCTGAGTGAATTTGGTAATGTCTTTGTATTTCTCCTCCTTGGAGTCGTCTTCGTTGCCGGCGGATATTTAACCGCCCGCATGCTCCGCCCGAGTCGCCCCAATCCTATAAAAACATCCACTTACGAGTGCGGTGAAGAGGCAGTGGGTTCTGCTTGGGTCAAATTCAATATCAGGTTTTATGTGGTAGCTCTTATCTTCATCATTTTTGATGTGGAGGTAGTATTCCTGTTCCCCTGGGCAACCATTTTTCGCCAGCTTGGCAGTTTTGCGCTGGTAGAGGCGCTTGTGTTTGCAGGCATTCTTATTCTCGGACTCGTCTATGCATGGGTGAAAGGGGATCTTGACTGGGTTCGCCCAACTCCATCTGTCCCGAAAATGCCGGAGATGCCGGCTCCCAAATCAACTTCCCAGAGGGACTAACCTCTCTTCCATCTCTATTTCAAGGTACTATGGGCTTACTCGACGCAGCGGTTTCAAGGCAGAATGTACTGGTGACTTCAGTTGACAGTGTCCTGAACTGGGCCCGCCTATCCTCTCTATGGCCGATGGGTTTCGGTCTTGCCTGCTGCGCCATTGAAATGATGGCGACCAATGCTTCCAACTATGACCTTGAGCGGTTCGGTATTTTTCCTCGCTCCTCCCCCCGTCAGTCCGACCTTATGATTGTGGCCGGTACGGTTACCATGAAAATGGCCGAACGCGTTGTACGGCTCTACGAGCAGATGCCCGAACCCCGCTATGTGCTTTCCATGGGAAGCTGTTCCAACTGCGGCGGTCCCTACTGGGAGCATGGCTATCATGTTCTTAAGGGTGTTGACAGGGTTATTCCTGTTGATGTTTATGTTCCTGGATGCCCTCCCCGCCCTGAGGCGCTTATTGGCGGGCTGATGAAGATTCAGGAGCTGATTCGCATGGAGGGACTTGGCATTTCACGGTCGGATGCACTGAAAAAGCTTGCTGAAGCAGATGTTGACCCCCAACCTCTCATTGAGCAGGCGAGAAAGCAGGAAACAGCATAAGAATTTCAATAACCCGGCAGACTAACGGAAGAATGGAAGAAGGAAAGATTTTGTCGAATGCGGTGGAGGAGAGTGGAGCAGCATACGCCGTCATCCATGAAAAGTTCGGCGAGGCCATATCTGCCTTCGACGACAACGCCACCATGCCGTTTTTCGAGGTTCAGGATACAGCACTCTGGACGGATATTGCTCTCTTCATGCGTGATCATCCGAAGCTGAAGTTCAACTACATGGCCTGTCTTTCGGGAGTTGACTACCTTGAGGAGGGAAAGCTCGGTATTGTTGTCAATCTTGAGTCTCTGGGTGTGTTCAGCCATCGGATTGCCGTAAAGGTCAAATGCCCGCGCGATGGCGGATCAATTCCCAGTGTTGCCGGCGTGTGGCATACCGCTAACTGGCACGAGCGTGAAGCGTATGATATGCTGGGTATGCCCTTTGACGGCCACCCCGACATGCGCAGGATTCTTTGCCCCGACGACTGGGAAGGCTGGCCGCTTCGCAAGGATTATAGGGTACAGGAGAGCTATCATGGCATTAAGGTGCCCTACTGAAAAGGTATAAATAGTTAAAGCCGCGTTCTTATGCAGGAATTGGAAATGGCCGGACAGGGTTCCCTCCGTCTGAGCCGAAAAAGCGATGATGTTGTGGTTCTTGAAAAGGACCTTTCAACCGAGCAGATGGTGCTCAGCATGGGTCCCCAGCACCCGTCCACCCATGGTGTGCTTCGCCTTGAGTGCCTGACCGACGGAGAGATTATAACTGAGGCTGAGCCCTACCTCGGCTATTTGCACCGCTGCTTTGAGAAGCACTGCGAACATGTTGATTATCCGGCTATTGTTCCCTACACCGACAGGATGGACTACCTTGCTGGCATAAACAGCGAAATGGCCTACTGTGTTGCTGTGGAAAAACTGCTTGATGTGGAAATCCCTCGACGGGTTGAATTCATTCGTGTTATTGTTTCCGAGCTGAACCGGATTGCCTCACACCTTGTGGCCATTGGCACCTACGCCATAGATCTTGGTGCCTTTACTCCCTTTCTCTTCTGTTTCCGCGACCGAGAGCACATTCTCAACATGCTTGAGTGGGCTACGGGAGCCAGGATGCTGTATAATTATATATGGGTTGGTGGCCTTGCCTATGATGTGCCGGCCGGTTTCAACGAGCGCGTTCTAGAGTTTGTCAACTATTTTCGTCCCAAAGCACTCGAACTGCAGCAGTTGCTGACGGAAAACGAAATTTTTGTGAAGCGGACTAAAGGCGTCGGCATCATGCCTGCAGATGTTGCAATCAACTATGGATGGTCGGGTCCCATGCTTCGTGGCTCGGGTGTGCAGTGGGACCTCAGACGCAACGATCCGTATTCCATTTACCCTGAACTTGATTTTGCCGTTCCGGTTCCTGACGGAAAGCTCTCCGTTGTAGGCGACTGCCTCTCTCGTCACCTGGTGCGTGCTCTTGAAATTGAGGAGAGTCTCAAAATTATTGAGCAGTGCATTGACAAAATGCCAGGTACAGAGGGGTTCAATCCCCGTGCAGCTGTTCCGAAAAGAGTCAGGCCGAAAGCGGGCGAGGTATACGGCCGTGCCGAAAATCCCCGCGGAGAGCTTGGCTTCTATATTCAGAGTGATGGCAAGTCCACCAGCCCCTTGCGCTGCAAGGCCCGTTCTTCATGCTTTGTCAACCTGTCTGCCATGAAAGACCTTTCAAGGGGCCAGCTGATTCCTGATCTTGTTGCCATTATCGGCAGCCTGGATATTGTGCTCGGGGAGGTTGACCGATGATACACTCCGCATTACCGCAATTCAGCATGCCACTTCTTATGGGTAACAGTCTCAACGCGTGGTCGGACGCCCTTGCCGGGTTCAGCCCGGCCGGACTTCCTGTCGGTCTTCTCATTATAGCCGCCATTCCGCTGGTTTTCATAGCCCTTTACGCCCTTACCTACGGTGTGTACGGCGAGCGCAAGATTTCCGCTTTCATGCAGGACCGCCTGGGACCCATGGAGGTGGGCAAATGGGGTATTTTACAGACACTGGCCGACATCCTGAAACTGCTTCAGAAAGAGGATATTGTGCCCACCTCAGCCGACAAGTTTCTTTTTGTGATAGGGCCAGGAGTCCTTTTTGTGGGTTCCTTTCTCGCTTTCGCTGTTCTTCCTTTCAGCCCCGCTTTCATAGGCGCCAACCTGAATGTTGGTCTCTTTTTTGCTATTGGCATTGTATCCCTTGAGGTTGTAGGCATTCTTGCAGCTGGCTGGGGTTCAAACAACAAGTGGTCGCTTTACGGTGCCGTCAGAAGCGTTGCGCAGATTGTGAGTTATGAAATTCCCGCTGCCATTGCGCTGCTGTGTGGTGCTATGATGGCCGGAACCCTCGACATGCAGCAGATCACCATCCAGCAGTCGGGCCCCCTTGGGTTTGCACACTTCTTCCTCTTTCAGTCGCCTATAGCATGGCTCCCGTTCCTTATCTATTTCATTGCATCTCTTGCCGAGGTGAACCGTGCCCCGTTCGATATCCCTGAAGCTGAATCCGAGCTGGTTGCAGGGTATTTTACCGAGTACTCCGGCATGAAGTTTGCCGTCATTTTTCTTGCCGAGTACGGTAGCATGTTTATGGTGTCGGCCATTATTTCCATAGTTTTCCTCGGCGGATGGAATTCACCGTTGCCCAACATCGGCCCTCTCGCCCTGAACGACATGACTACCGGCCCGGTATGGGGAGCTTTCTGGATTATCTCAAAGGGATTTTTCTTCATCTTCATTCAGATGTGGCTTCGCTGGACCCTTCCGCGGCTCAGGGTTGACCAGCTGATGTATCTCTGCTGGAAGGTTCTCACCCCCTTCGCCTTCGTCAGTTTCGTTCTGACGGCGATATGGGAAATCTATGTCCCCTGAGGGGCGAGTTCTGCGAGTCAAGTAACCGTTGAATGAAACTATGAGCGAGTATTTCAAAAATATTGCAACCAGCGCCACCACCATAGCCACTGGCATGGGAATAACGCTGAAGCATTTCCTCAATGCCTTTAACCGAAAGGGTGATGCGGGTATTGATGATGTCGATTATTTCCATCAGGTTGACGGACTCGTCACGCTTCAGTATCCACGAGAAGCGGTTCCTACGCCTGTTCGCGGTCGCTACCGCCTTCACAATGCCATTGATGACTGCATTGGATGCGGACAGTGCGCCCGGGTATGTCCGGTAAACTGCATTGACATTGAGACTATCAAGGTAATGCCCGAAGATCTTGCGGCCTGTGGCAAGACAACAGGCGGCCAGCAGAAGAAATTCTGGGTTCCTGTTTTTGATATTGATACGGCCAAGTGTATGACCTGCGGTATGTGCACAAATGTCTGCCCAACCGAGTGTCTTGTGCATACGCCAGTAAGCGATTTTTCGGAATTCGACCGCCAGAACCTGCTTTACCATTTCGGCAACCTGAGCCACATTGAGGCCGAGGCCAAACGCCGCAAGGCTGAGGAAGCACAGGCCAAAGCGCAGGCTGAGAAGGAACGCAAGGCGGCGGAAGCAAAAGCTGCGCAGGCCGAAAACCCTGCAGGCGAACAATAAACGCACCCTGAAACTATGAGCAACCCGACCTATACGGCCATTTTCTATCTCTTTGCGGCAATCACGGTGTTTTCGGCAGCGTTTGTCGTCTTTTCGCGCAATGTCATCTATTCGGCATTTGCGCTTCTCTTCACATTTTTCGGTGTGGCGGCTCTCTATGTGTTCCTGAGTGCCGACTTCATTGCCGTAACCCAGGTGGTGGTTTATGTGGGTGGCATTCTGGTGCTTCTGCTATTCGGTGTCATGTTTACCAACAACATTATGGACACCGACCTGAAAACCGATGTAATGCATGCCTTGCCCGGCACATTCCTTTTTCTCGGCCTGCTCGGCGCTCTGCTTTTTACTTTTTATACCACCAACGGGTGGATGCTTTCAGAAACCGTTCTGCAGGGGAGTGTGGTGGAGAGGATAGGGTTTGAGACTATGTCGCGGTATGTCCTTCCGTTTGAAATGGCTTCGATTCTCCTTCTGGCTGCGCTTATAGGCGCGGCATTTCTGGCTCGGTATGACAATGGCGACACCAACGAACATTAAGCAGGCTTATTCATGGAACAGTTGACGACCATAGGAATCAACCACTATCTGACCATTTCGGCGATTCTTTTCTCTCTTGGCCTGTATGCCGTTATGACGCGCAAAAATGCCATTGTCGTTCTTATGGGTGTTGAGCTTATTCTCAATGCGGCAAACATCAACTTCCTCGCCTTTTCCCACTATAACGGAGGGATGGAAGGGGTGATGATCAGCCTTTTTGTCATTGTGCTTGCTGCCGCTGAGGCAGCCGTTGCGCTGGCCATCATTATCAATATCTACAAGATTTTCAAGAGTGTTGATGTCTCATCAATCGACTCCATGAAGGAGTGAGTGAGAACGGACGAATCATCAGTTTTCAATTTTTTCTGTAAATCCAAAGGAACATGCACAGTTTAATCCAGTTGTCAATAGCCGTGCTGCTGCTGCCGCTGCTCTCGTTTGTCATTCTCATTTTCTTCAACCGCCGCCTGCCTCGACGGGGCGACTTTGTTGGTGTGGGAATACTGGGGACAACCTTCGGTCTTTCAGCATATATTTTCTGGGTAGTCATTGTACAGCATTACGACCCTGCGTTCCGTGTTGCATGGGATTTTACCTGGATTGATTTCGGCAATGTTCCCGGTGTAGGGCCTCTGGTCATAAAGATGGGTATAGTCATAGACAACCTGACCGCCATCATGCTTACAATGGTGACCCTCATCAGCTTTCTGGTCCATCTCTACTCCACGGGCTACATGAAGGGCGACAAGCATTACGGACGCTTCTTCGCCTATCTCGGCATTTTCACCTTCTCCATGCTCGGCATTGTGCTGGCCGACAACCTGTTCGCCATCTACATTTTTTGGGAACTTGTGGGCCTTTCATCCTATTTGCTCATCGGGTTCTTTTTTGAAAAAGAGAGTGCGGCAGACGCACAGAAAAAAGCTTTCCTTGCAAATCGCGTGGGCGATATAGGCATGTGGCTTGGCATTCTTATTCTCTACTCACAGTTCCATACCTTCAGCTACCACGAAATTTTTGGACATCTGGCAGCTGGTGAGTTCGGGATGTCGCATGAATGGCTGACCGCCGCCGGAATCCTGCTGTTCATGGGTTGCGTTGGCAAGTCTGCTCAGTTCCCGCTCCATGTATGGCTGCCTGACGCCATGGAGGGCCCGACTCCCGTGTCCGCCCTTATCCATGCCGCCACAATGGTTGCTGCTGGTGTATACTTCGTGGCCCGAATCTTCGTGCTTCTGACCCCCGAAGCACTGTATGTCATTTCGTTCGTCGGTGCATTCACGGCATTCATGGCTGCCACCATTGCAATCACCCAGCACGACATCAAACGGGTGCTTGCTTACTCAACTGTTTCGCAGCTCGGCTACATGGTTCTTGGTCTTGGTGTTGGAGCCTATTCGGCTGCCATCTTCCACCTTGTTACCCACGCATTCTTCAAGGCCTGCCTTTTTCTGGGTTCCGGTGCCATTATCCATGCCATGCACCATGAGCAGGACATGCGCTGGATGGGAGGGCTTCGCAAAAACATGCCCTGGACCTTCGTTACCTTTACGGTTGCCACGCTTGCCCTTGCCGGTTTGCCGCTCAGCAGTGGATTTATGAGCAAAGATGCAATTCTTGCGGGGGCCATAGGGTTTGCTCAGGCTGAAGGTGGCGGCATATACTACCTTGTGCCTTTCTTAGGGTTTATCTCTGCTCTTATGACCGCCTTCTACATGGGTCGTCAGATATGGCTTGTTTTCTTCGGTGAAAGCCGCACCCATCTGAAGCCTGTAGATCCGGACGACCATCACGCAGCGCATGCACATGGGGGTGAGCATCACGGTGTTCATGAAGTTTCCTGGAACATGCGGCTCCCGTTGGTTATCCTGGCTGCGCTCTCTGTTTTTGTTGTCTACTCTCCCGATCCGCTTGACGGTGGAAAGGGGTGGTTCATGCACATGATTCAGACCCCTGAAACTGTTGTTGGTGAAACGGCGCATGCTGAGCCCGCGCTCCATATGGAAGTGGTGGAGGAGGTAGCTGCACTCGGTGGCGTTCAGGAAGCAGTCGGCGAACATGCTACTGCTGCAATGCATACAGAGAGCCACACCTATGCCGACCCAAGGCAGGCTGAAATCGGCCATCTGTCGCATGCGGCCCACAACCAGGCAATCATGATTTCAAGCATCATGGTGGCGCTTGGCATAGCTCTTGCCCTTCTGTTCTATGTCTTCCGTATCTTCGACCCCGAACGCACAGCCCGGGCAATACGCCCTCTTTACCTGCTCTCGTTCAACAAATGGTACTGGGATGAAATTTATAACGCAACCGTTATTAAGGGATCTCTGGTGATTGCGAGATTTCTTTCATGGTTTGATGCCAACATTATCGACGGCATTGTGAACGGCGTAGCCACCCTTACCCGTAAATTCGCCTTTGCCAGCGGCAACTTTGACAGATATGCAGTTGACGGCATGGTGAACTTTACCGCATTCTTTGTCAACACCTCCGGGGCATTCATGAGAAAGCTCCAGACAGGAAAGGTGCAGACCTATGTGGTTATGGTGATTCTGGCACTCTTCGGGTACTTTGTCTACTACTTTACCCAACTGGTCTATTAAGCGCGATTTTCTTTTACATTGATAACTTACCGATAGGGAACATGCTCAGTTTAATTGTTTTTCTGCCTGTTATTGCCGGCCTGATCATTCTTGCCGTGCCCTCTTCACAAAAGCAGATCATACGGATTGTGTCGCTTCTTGCGGCGGTGGTCCAAATGGTGCTTGCTGTCATGATATGGCGCGGATACGATCCATCGCTGGCGGGCATTACCGCAATGGCTGGAGGCATGCCGGAAGGATCGTTCCAGTTCATTGAGCGCCTTCCCTGGATCAGCCTTGACCTTGGCGGCATGGGCAGCATGAACATCGAGTACTTCCTCGGTGTTGACGGACTCTCCATCACCATGGTGATTCTTACCGCCCTTGTGTCCACCATTGGTGTGCTCTCAAGCTGGACCATAAAGAAACAGGTGAAAGGGTACTTTCTGCTCTACAACCTTCTTGCCACAGCCATGATGGGCTGCTTTGTGGCGCTCGACTTCTTCCTCTTCTATGTTTTCTGGGAACTGATGCTCCTTCCGATGTACTTCCTTATCGGTATCTGGGGCGGCCCCAACCGCGAATATGCGGCAATCAAGTTCTTCCTCTATACCCTGTTTGGTTCCGTTTTTATGCTTCTTGTCATGATCGGGCTTTACTTCAGCGTTATTGATCCGCTTACCGGCAACAATACCTTCAGCCTTGTTGCCATGGCAAGCCAGGAGAACTACATCAAAGACGCAATTCTTGGCCCCGACAACGCAATGTGGCGCTATGTAGCCTTCATTGTCCTTTTCATCGGTTTTGCCATCAAAGTCCCGATGTTCCCGTTTCACACATGGCTTCCCGATGCCCATGTTGAAGCACCAACCCCGATCTCGGTGATTCTTGCCGGTGTGCTGCTGAAACTTGGTACCTACGGCATGATGCGCATCAACTTCCCACTTTTCCCAGAGGTGTTTCAGGCTTCCATGTATGTTATCGGTGTGTTCGGCGCCATCAACATCATTTATGGCGCATTCTGCGCCCTTGCCCAGCAGGATCTGAAAAAGATGGTGGCATATTCCTCCATCAGCCATATGGGCTATGTGCTTCTCGGCCTTGCCGCTGCCAACAGCGAAGGCATGACCGGAGCGCTCTACCAGATGTTCAACCATGGCACCATTACCGCCATGCTCTTCATTCTTGTGGGTGTTATTTATGACCGTGCCCACACCCGCCAGATTGACAAGTTCGGTGGTCTGGCTACCTACATGCCGGTCTATGCTGGTATTGTTACTGTAGCCTGGTTTGCCTCTCTGGGTCTTCCCGGTCTCAGCGGATTCATCTCCGAGGCATTTGTTTTTGTGGGGGCGTTTAGTTCTGAAACCACCCGCTACATCGCCATGGTCTCTGTTCTCGGCATCGTCTTAGGTGCTGCCTATCTGCTCTGGTCGCTCCAGAGAATGTTCCTCGGCAAAAGGAAAGATGACGCGGCCTACGATCTTCAGATTGGACCAGACGGACAGGAAAAAATTCACTTCCACGACTGGAACGGTAAGCTTGACCTTGATGGCCGTGAACTGGCCATGCTGATTCCTCTTGTGGTCATCACCATTTTCCTTGGCATCTACCCAATGCCCATTATGGGGTTGATGACGACCACCGTCAACCATCTGGTAGAGGTGCTCGCTCCTGTGGTTATGGCAGCGGTGAATTAATCGGATACAACGAGGTAACAGAATAAACGAAGAGAATTATGTTCGAGCTACCATCAGGTGCTGAAATCCAGAGTATCATTGCGATCCTGAAATCCGGTCTGGGGTTCTTTATCCCTGAAATCTACCTCTCCATCCTTTTTATGGGTCTGATCATTCTGGATTTGGTTCTTAAAGGCAGGAAAAACGCCATCCTTGGATGGACAACCCTCCTCGGACTGGGCGGGAGCTTCTATTTCATTGCCCAGCAGCATGCCATGCAGGCGAGGGAGCTGTTTTTTGGCATGTATGTGCTTGACGAGTACGCTATCTTTTTCAAATACTTCTTTGTGGCCTCAGGCATGTTTGCCGTTGTAGCCACTCTTGCCGACCGCAAGTTCGAAACAGAGGTGAAAAGCATCGGAGAGTATTACGCCCTTGTGGTGGCAATGGTTATTGGTATGGTCATGATGGCCGCAGCCTCCGATCTGCTAATGATTTTTCTTGCCATGGAGCTGGTCAGCCTCACGGCCTATATCCTTTCCGGTTACTTCAAACGCGATGCCCGATCTTCCGAAGCCGCGCTAAAATACCTTGTTTACGGGGCCGTTTCTTCTGGCCTTATGCTGTACGGATTCTCCCTCATCTACGGTATGACCGCCGAAACCAACATTCTCAAAATCAGCATGGCACTGGCCGACCACGGCTACGATCCTCTGGTTATGATTCTGGCGACACTGCTCATCATGGCAGGGTTCGGCTACAAAATTGGCGCCTTCCCCTTCCATTTCTGGAGCCCCGATGTGTATGAGGGCGCCCCGACCCCCATTACCGCCTATCTCTCCGTGGCCTCAAAGGCTGCCGGGTTCGCTCTGCTTCTTCGCTTTTTCTATATCGCCGTACCGCATGGCTTCAGCCCCTACGAGGATATTCTCGGCATTGACTGGCTCTCGCTTCTTGTCATCATGTCTGTCACCTCAATGATTTATGGCAATGTGGTGGCCATCTGGCAGAAAAATGTGAAGAGACTCTTGGCATATTCTTCCATTGCCCATGCTGGCTACCTGTTGCTTGGCGTTATTGTGATGGATGAAATCGGTACCCAGGCCGTGCTCTTCTACTTGCTCTCATACTTCCTGATGAACTATGCCGCATTTTATGTGGTGGTGCTCATTTCCAACAGGACAGGCAGCGAAACCCTTGATGACTACCGCGGCCTCGGCAGCAAAATGCCTCTTGCCGGCGCAGCACTTACAGTGTTTCTCATTTCGCTTGTTGGTCTTCCCCCCACAGTTGGGTTCATTGGAAAGCTGATGATCTTCTCCGCGCTGCTCTCCAAAGGCTCTCTCTACATCTGGCTTGCCCTGATTGGCGTTCTTACCAGCGTCATTTCGCTATACTATTATATGCTCATTCCTCTCAACATGTTCCTACGGGAATCGCTTGAGCCGAACGAAAAATCCCTCAACCCTGGCTTCCTGGCGCAGCTGATGATGGCGGTGCTGATGATTCTCACTATCTGGTTCGGTCTCTTCTTTGAGCCGCTCTCCGAATTTGCCCGTTACTCGTCCTCCATGTTCGGACTTTCGCTCTACTGAGGTAGTAGCCAAAGGCTCAGCAACAGTTACTAAAAGAAAACCCCGTCACTTCAAATTGAGAAGGACGGGGTTTTTCAGTTTTATGGAAGGGGGCGCGGTATTGCTTCCGTTCAAGGGCGGATCAGACGCAGAAACTCCCCCCGTGTGGATTCCGAGGAGATGAACTGGCCCGACATAGCAGATGTTGTAGTGACAGAGTTGAGCTTTTCAACACCCCGCATCACCATACACATGTGCTTTGCCTCAATTACCACGCCCACTCCTTTCGGGTGCAGTACATCCTGAATTGCATCACGAATCTGCTGGGTGAGGCGCTCCTGCACCTGAAGGCGGCGGGCAAACACCTCAACCACACGGGCCAGTTTCGACAGCCCCACAATTTTACCATCAGGTATGTAGGCAACATGCGCCTTGCCGAAAAAGGGGAGCATGTGGTGCTCGCACATCGAAAAAATGTCAATATCCTTCACTAGAACCATTTCATCATACGCTTCCGTAAACACCGCTTTTTTCAGCATCTCCTCAGGATCCTGACGGTACCCCCGGGTAAGAAAGGCAAGTGAACGGGCAACCCGCTCGGGTGTTTTTAGGAGCCCCTCGCGCTCTAGGTCCTCTCCCACGCCTTCAAGCAAGGTGTAGACTGAATCTGACATTGAGGCCATGATGTCTGCCGGAAGTAGTGCGGGGTCATTAATGCACTCGTCATCTTCACAGCAACTGCCTCGTCCTGTAAGGCCGGTATTATTCGCCAAGGTAGCTGACGCTATTTTTTCCTGTTTCATGTATTTTTACGGCTTGAAGGGAGATTTCCCTGTTATCGATGTTCTGAAATTGTTCTTCAAGAATGTCCCATATCACTATAGCCAGCACCTCTGTTGTAGGCACCAGCCCTTTCAGTTCCGCCACATCATGGTTCAGGTGCCGGTGGTCAAAGCGAGCCATAACCTCATCTTCAAGGATGGCCTTCAGCTCCTTCAAGTCAAACAGGAACCCGGTTTCAGGGTCCATGATGCCGCCAAGGGTTATTTCAAGAAGATAGTTGTGCCCATGGCCATGCGCATTGGTGCATTTGCCGTAAATCTCACGGTTTTTCTCCTCACTGAACTCAGGGTTGAAGAGCCGGTGCGCAGCATTGAACTCTATGGTGCGGGTGACATAGAGTTTACGGGGCCTGTTGACCGGAGCAGGGGATGGTGCGTTTTTTTTCTGTTTCATCAGTTTTTCATGCAGTCGGGGTTCAGGCAACAATGTACTCAAATAACCTCATTGACAGAACCAACCCGCCCGATTTCCTATAAGTTTCAACTCCCCATGGGAAAAACCTATGTCAGGGAACTCTCAGCCGCATGCAGTGTGTTCTTATTGCCGAATATCAAATTTCCCGTCAACAACAACTTTCAATATCATGGCAGCTTCCCTTGACGACCTCATAAAAATCAGTACCACTCCCGTATTCGTAGACTTCTGGGCCGCATGGTGTGGCCCCTGCAAAACGGTTGCTCCTTCCGTCAAAAAGCTTGCAGATGAATTCAAAGGCCGGCTGATGGTGGTTAAAGTCAATGTTGACGAACAGCCCTCTGCAGCCTCCCGTTTTCAGGTACAGGGTATTCCCGCACTCATGCTTTTCAAGGACGGTGAAAAAAAATGGAGCGCAGCTGGAGCACTTCCGTACCCACAGCTCAAAGTCGAAGTTGAAAAAGCTCTCCGTTAAATCTTTTGCGCAAATTCCGACCGCACTTCTGTTGTTATGATTTATTTCTGCATAGCGCGAAGGCGGTTGAAGATGTCAGTGTGGGGATGTTTGACGAGGTCGTCCTGGTGTTCGGGGAGGGTGACATGCTTTGCTACTATTTCAAGCATTCGGTCTTCGAGGTGCTCGGTTATGTCGAGCATGCGGGTGAGGTGGTGGCGGAGTTCTGAGATGATGAATTTTTCGGCGTGGTGCTTTTTCATTTTGCCGAGGATTTCAGCCATCATTGGTGGGTCGATGTGGCGGGAGACTTCGGTGAAGTATTCGGGAGGGAGGTCGTTGGCGTAGCTGGTGGCCTGGTCAACACCCATTTTGAGGCAGACGCCAGCGGCAATTTGCGGCTTGATGTGCTCCACCATGAGGGGGATGACCACAAAGTGGGGGATGTATTTAACAATCATGCTGATGGCCTGGTAGAGCTCGTTGAGCCCTTCTGTTTTTCTTGCTACCACTTCCTGCATCCATGAGGACACTGCCTCCTGCTGGCGTGGCTCCATCTGCTGTATGGTGTCGGGAACGGGTACTTCGGCCCATGCAAGTGTGTCGCTGAAGGTGGCCATGTTGCGGGGTTGGATTTGGGTGTAAAAACATTAGGGGTCGTGGGCCCTTTTTTTATTGTAATCAAAAAACAGGGAACACGGAAACCCTGAAATGCCGCATTTTCCCACATTGCGGCTGGTGGGGGCAAAACCCGATGCTTTGTCTATATTGAGCCGTTCCGCAACACTAAGCGGTATTGATAATTCTCTGGCAAAGGAGCACATGGTTTTACTGACGGTTGAGGGGTTGAAGAAACAGTACGGGCTGAAGCATCTGTTTTCGGATGTGTCGTTCGGTATTGATGATGGCGACAAGGTTGGCATCATTGGAGCGAACGGGAGCGGAAAAAGTACTCTTCTGAAGATTCTTGCGGGGGCGGAAACACCCGACAAGGGGCGTGTGATGATTGCCAACAAAAAGAAGATTTCCTACCTGCCGCAGGATTCGCCCTTCAATCCTGAAGACACTGTGCTTGAGGCTGTGATGCGCTCCAGCGATCGGGTGATGGATCTTATCCTTCAGTATGAACTGGTATGTGAAAAGCTTGAGCATTACCATAGTGAGGATCCATCTCTGATTGACACAATGAGCGAGCTGGCCCATGAAATTGATGTTTTGGGCGGATGGGAGCTGGAATCAAATGCCAAAGCGGTGCTTGGGCGTCTGGGTCTGTATGACCTTACGGCACTGATGGGCACCCTGTCCGGAGGGCAACGCAAGCGGGTTGCTCTTGCCCATGCGCTTGTAGTTCCGAGCGATGCACTCATTCTTGACGAGCCGACCAACCATCTTGATGCCGACAGCGTTGAGTGGCTTGAGCATTATATCAAACGCTATCAGGGCGCGGTGATTCTGATTACACATGACCGTTATTTTCTGGACCGTGTGGCGATGCGCATGATTGAGCTTGATGGCAATACGGCCTCCATGTATACGGGTGGCTACTCAAGCTATCTGCAGCAGAAGACGGTGGAGGAGGAGCAGACTGTGCGTGATGAACGCAAACGGCAGGCACTGGTGAAGCAGGAGCTTGAGTGGATGCGCGGTGGATGTAAAGCGCGTACCACAAAGCAGAAGGCCCGACTGCAGAGAGCAGAGGGGCTGGTGTATGCCCCTGTGAAGGAAAAAGATCAGGCGCTTTCCATTGATTTTGGTGCCGACCGGCTTGGCGACCAGATTATTGAGTTCCATGATGTCTCAAAATCGTACGGTGAGAAGGTGCTGCTTAAGAAGTTCGAGTACCGTATCCGTAAGGGTGATCGCATAGGAATCATCGGGCCGAACGGGTCGGGAAAAACTACGCTGTTCGAGATGATTACCGGAAGGGTACAGCCCGATAGCGGTGACATTGTTATCGGCAAGACCGTAAAAATTGGCTATTACGACCAGGAGAGCCGCGATCTTGATGAATCCAAACGGGTGATTGAGTTTATCCGCGATGAGGCGGAGCAGATAAAGACAAAGGATGGCACGGTGGTGTCGGCTGCAAAAATGCTTGAGCGGTTCCTTTTTTCGGGTTCGCAGCAGTATAACCCGGTTTCTACCCTTTCGGGCGGTGAGCGGCGTCGCCTTTATCTTTTGCGGCTATTGATGAGCGCACCCAATGTGCTTCTGCTTGATGAGCCGACAAATGACCTTGACATTCCTACCTTACGGGTGCTTGAGGATTACCTCGACAGCTATGCGGGCTGCCTTGTGGTGGTGAGCCATGACCGGTATTTTCTCGACAGGACCGTGGAGGATATTTTTGCCTGGGAAGATGGAGGAACCATTCGCCGCTATCCCGGAAACTACAGCGTTTATCTTGAATTGAAGGCTGCTGAAAAGCAGGCGAAAGAGAGGGCGCCGACGAAAAAGGAGCCAGTTCGTCAGAAAGCTGCTCCGGTTCAGACAGCGAAAAGTAGGAGGCTCAGCGGTAAGGAAAAAAAGGAGCTTGAACGGCTTGAACAGGCAATTGCTCTGGCCGAAGAACGGCAGGGCGCCATATCTGCCGAGCTTGCGGCTGCAGGCAGCGACTTTACAGTGGTGCAGCGCCTAGGTGATGAACTGCAGGCGCTGCAGAAGAGGCTGGAAGGGGATATGGCCCGCTGGTCGGAGCTTGCCGAGTTCATCTGAGCGGGCAGAGAGACAGTTTCGCTGTTATTTCTTTGGCTGGAAATCAGGATGGCCGGTCTGCCAGAGACCGAAACTGAGCACATCGGCCAGCGCCTCGAATTCTTTTGATTTCGTATTTCCCATTCCATGGCCGGCGTCAACATCGGCAAAGAAGAGCACGGGGTTGCCTGAACTGCTTGCCTCCTGCAGCCGTGCAGCAAATTTCGCAGGCTGCCATGCGCTGACTCTCGGATCATTCATTCCGGTGGTGACCAGTGCCGCAGGGTAGGCGGTGTTCTCAGTGATCTGAAGATAGGGGTCCATGGCTATGAGTGCCATGCACTCCTTTTTTATTGTGACGGTGCCGAACTCCGGTACATTGACCGGTCCGTTCGGCGTCTCCTCTCCACGCAGCGGGTTCATTGCCCCAACTTGCGGAATGACGGCTGCAAACAGATCTGGCCGTTCGTTCATGGCCATGCCTACAAGAATCCCTCCTGCGCTTGCTCCGTTGATGGCAATGTGTTCGGGACGGCTGTATCCTTTCTCTACAAGATATTCAGCGCAGCCTATCAGGTCTTTCCAGCTGTTTGGCTTGGTGGTTTTCATGCCGTCGGTATGCCACTTGTCACCCCGTTCGCCTCCTCCCCGTACATGGGCAATTGCCAGTACGCCGCCATTTGCAGTCCACAGCAGCATTGAGGGGCTGAAAAAGGGAGTCAGTGATTTCCCATAAGCACCATACCCGTAGAGAAGAACCGGGTTTTTCCCGTTCTTTTTGAGTCCGTCGTTATAAACCAGCGAAAACGGAACCAGCATGCCATCATGTGAAGGTACCATGATTTCTTCAACCTTAAGGTGCCGGTATTCGGGGTAGCTGGCAGGAGAGGAGATGGTTTCTACGCTGAAGCTGTTGGGCTCCTGATGGTAGCGGTAGCGCTTGTAGTTGCTGCTCCAGCCGGCTATCGTGACCCAGAGGTCGGGGAAACGGGGGCCTTTTGAGGAGATGTAGGCTGAACCCGCTTTGAACGGAAGGGTGAGTTCGGTGGTGCTGCCGCTTGTGTCATCTATTCTGAACAGCCGGGCATCAACACCGTTCAGGGAAAGAGTATAATACAGGGCGTCACTGGTAAGCGCAAAAGCATCAATCTGCCCTTCAGGTTGTTCGTCAACGACGGTTTCTCGGTGGCGGAAATCGGGGTTGGAGAGCTGGGTTTTCATGATTTTGAAGCGCGGGGAGCCATCAGGGGTAAGAAAATAGAGCTCCCCGTTTTTGACGGCGAAGTCGTGAATATTGTCTTCCGGAGCAATCAGTGCTTTCCAGTTGATGGACCCGCTATTGAGTTCACCGAGAGGGGCAATGTAAACCTGAAGCCGCCTGTCTACAGTGGAAACAAAGCCGAAGAGAGAGCCACTCTCTTTGTCGTATATGACAGAGGGAATATCAGCGCTGTGAATATTGAGTTTCGGGTTCAGGGTGCGTGAAAAAATTTCCCTGTCTTCCGAAGGGTTGCTTCCAATGCGGTGTAGCCATGTTTGGCTGTCGTATTGGGGGTTGTCTTCAGGGCTGCTGACCTTGCGCAGCCGGTTGTAGAGGAACGCTTTGCCGTCCTTTGTCCACGAGGGCGAGGCGAACCGGCAGCGGTCAATGGTTTCGGGGTAGAGTTTTCCGGACTCAACATCCATGATGAATATGGAGTCGTCTTCGGAACCGTTGGCTGAAACCGAGATGGTGACGGTTGTTCCGTCGTCAGTAGGGGAGTGGCTGCTGACGACAAAGGTTGGGCCGTTCTCCTTTGAAAGGGATTCGGGATCAAAGAGAAGCTTTTCTTTTCCTTTGAAGCCGTCACGGAAGAAGAGCTTTCCTGTTTCGTCTTTTGGAGTTCGCTTGAGGTAGAAGTACCGGTTGCTGTCGGTAATGGAAAGACTGTAGGCTGTTGATTTTCTCCGGCTGTCGAACGAGGCCATCTTTTTCAGCAGCTTTTCTCTGCCGGGGATGCTGTTGAGCACGGTTCTGGCATGGGTTGCCTGAGCGTTTATCCATTCAGCAACTTCCGGGTTTTCGAGCTGCTCAAGTGAACGATAGGGGTCGGTTACTGCTTTTCCCCAGTATGTTTCCGTCACTGCACCGCTAGCAATGGAGGGTGTGTGCTTCTGTCGCGGTTGTTGTTCGGCTATGGCTTGGCCTGCCGAGGCGGGGATGAGTGTAAAGCAGAAAAGCAGAACTAATCGATATCGGATCATGATGAAGCGGTGCTGCTGCGGTTTACAGAAAAACGGCGCGGCAGTTCCCTGCCGGCCGTGTTGTTCAATGGATGTATCCTGCTCAACCGTTAACGCCAGCGGGGTCTGTTGTCGTCCCTGTCGCGCTTGTCGTTTCGGTCATTCTTGTCTCGCCGGTCGTTCCGGTCTCTGTCGGGTCGGATGTTGCGGCTTCGTCGGTCATAAGTCTCTGCGCGACGGTATTCGGTATCGCGGAACCTGCGGATCTCCTCATGTTGGTGTCGGGTTATTTTTGTCGGCACCCGACGGCTTTTCACCCTGTCCCACGGGCCGCGGTAATTTCTTGACCGGTACCAACTCCCTTCATTATAAATATAATAACGGTCACCATAATAGATAACATCATACGGCGCTCCAACGGAGACATAAAACCCGAGGTTGGGAGTGTACAGGAACCGGGGCTGTGACTCAATGGCAAAATGAGCCGGGCGCCTGCTCTGGACCAGAACCGGTCGGGGAGGGCCTACATTGATGTTGAGGTTGACTTCGGCGTTTGCTGGAGGGACATAGCTGCCGAATGCAAACAGGGCAGCCGTAGCCAGAATGGTTGCGCTTTTTCTCATAATCTCACTTCCTTTGCTTCAGGGTTTCAGATCGTTATAATCATTGTCATTCACTCGCGCCTATCTGTTGGCGCTCCTGTATATGACGCGGATTTTTTCGATAGCTTGCTGTGATGGGAAATATTGAGACATAACCTGCTATTTTTTAATAGCTAATCAGCCGCGCAGTTCTTTGCCTTGTTTCCTGCTATTCCGGCCATGCATCAAAGGCTTGTTTCTCAAATTGCATACGGCCATCGGAGCTCTTATGGATATTGATCCAAGCCCGCCAGTTTTTATCATCCATATCGGGATAATCAAGCCGATAGTGGCTGCAGCGGCTTTCAGTCCGCATGATGGAAGCTTTAAGCTTCATTTCAGCAGTAAGAATCATGTTTGCTGTTTCATGCGCCAACCGTAGCTCGTGCATATCGGCAGCTCTGAGAAGGGGCATATGATGATCCCGCAATTCTTCAATGTATGCCAGGGCTGCTTTCAGAAGGCTCTCTTTTTTGATATAGAGCACGAAGTTTGGAATCATGATTCCTTGCAGGGTTTGTGTTACCCAGGCAGGGCCATATCCGGATGTTCTCTTTAGGGGAGCCAGAATTTCTTCCTGCACCGCGCTTACAGTGCTTTTCGGAATGTCGGGCATCTCAATTCCTTTGCAGTATTCAGCAGCAGCTTCTGCGGCAATGGCGCCCTGTACTGCAGAACCGGCCAGAGAAGAACCTACCTGGGTATAGATGGCTCCTGCCATATATGAGCCCAGAGCGTCTCCGGCAGCGTAGAGCCCCGGAATAGTGGATTCGCACTTTTCATTAATGGGCACCAGTCCTTCTGATTTGTGTATGGACATACCTGCAGAAGAACCACCCACGGGTGTTCCCGCCATCCCCGGACCAGGCGCGCCTCCATCTCTTGGAGGAGGTCCATCATGAGGTGGGCCTCCGTCTCTCTGAGGGGCTCCTTCACCGCTCGAATATCTGTTTTCAACAAACTCTGCGGGCCGATACGGACCACCCTGAATGATTTGTCCCGTTCCGGGCGGCCCGCCATGAATAGGATTTCCTTTCATATAGGCCGTATAATTGGTTTCCACGCCTAAATCATGATGTACTTCAACGCCTGTTGTCCCAGGGGTTCTTTCAAACATTCCATGCCATCCCGTAAAACAATCCGCAGCATTTTCTGCCTGGCCGGGATGCCCGTCGTTCCATTCCTTGCCGGTAACTTTGGCACCAATATTATATGCCATAATGGTACCATCGTGAGTGAGGTCGCAAATCGGAAAGCCATTGGGTTTGAAGCCGCCAGCTCCGGTACAGAGGATGACAGTTTTTGCTTTGAAAAACCGTATAGCTTCTTCATCCACACTGAAGCCTGCTGCCCCTGCAATTCGACCATTCTCTTTAATGAGATGCGTGATCATTACCCGTTCGATAATCGGAATATTCCGACTGGTAATGGGGGTATTGAATGCATTGAAACAGAGTGGTGAATTGAAAAATCCCCACTCCTTTAATTCATTGACCCGGGCGAGAGAATGTTCCGCCATCTGCCGTGTGTAAACCGGGTTGTTTGTTCCCAGTGCCGAACGCGAGACGGCAGCCGTAAACTCATCGAGGCTGACCTTTGCCGTTTTGGGATCGTAGGCGAATATGCCTTTGGCAAACGGCGTCATGCCGGATGTTCCTAGACGGCCTTTAGATACCATAAGAACTTTGGCACCAGCGTCATGCGCTTTAACAGCCGCAAAAAGCGCTGCCATTCCGCTGCCAATGACGAGAACATCGGCCTCATTTTCCTGATACCCGAGTTTGTCAACAGCAACTTCAGGCTTGTTGGTAGACCAACCGTTAAATATACCCATTGAGTTTAGAGCCACAGAACCGGTCAATCCTCCAGCTAGTGTTAAAAACTGTCGTCTGGACATCCCTTTTTTTTTGTGTGCTTCGTTCATCGTCAGGATATCTTTTTTGCTTTCGTTGGTTTAGCTATGTACAGCTTGAAAATCGCCAGCTCACCGCTTACAGCCAGAATAATGAGGTAGGTGGACATGGCGAGGTCTGCATGGCGACCAAGATCAACCACATGCCAGGTGGCCACGGCAAGAATGACCATTGCTTGAATACCGTGCAAGATTCTCCAGGTTGTGTGCTTTAGGGGGAGCAACCTTCGAATGAGGGACAGGAGTCCCAAAAGCAGCAGTAAACACCAGGCAACAATACCCAGCACTATACCAGAGCTGTCAACGGTGGTGATGATGGTGATGAACGCTTCCGTGGGGGCCATCCCGGATTCAAAATATCTGGGAACCACAAGAAGAAACGGATGCATGAGAAACACCCCGACACAGATATATCCCATGATTTTATGGAACTTTCCGGCCGTACTCATCTTGAGGTTTGTTGAGGCGCTCATCTTGCCGCGGGCCAGAAAAAACTGCCCAAGCATTTGGCAAAAAGCCAAGAGAAAGAGAAGAGCAAGAGATTCTTTGAGAATGGTTCGGCGGGGAAAGTCACCCAATGACCATAAAAGCAGTGGAAGGCCGATAAAGATTGCCGTTGCCGCAATAAGAGAGTTCCTTCGGGCATGTTTATGCACAGTTATCCCCATGAAACAACAACAGGAATGGATTTCTCCGGTGAAATCGTAATTGCATCAACCGGGCAATACATCCGGCACAAATGACAGATCTGGCAATCAGCCGGATATTTTATGACAGCCTTTTTGGTCTTTGTGTCCAGTCGTATCACATCTGTAGGGCATGTTTTTATACAGGTTTTACAGCCTATACACCCACTTATGCTTTCAATACTCATACCATTCTTTTCTTCTTACTGCCCGGAGCTCAATGGGACAACATGAGTCGTGCTCCAACTCTGAGCCAGAGCCTGTTGGGGGGGCTTATATTTTTATTTGTTGGCATTTATCTGTTGGCGCTCCTGTATATGACGCGGATTTTTTCGATAGCTTGCGCCATATCGAGCGGAAGCGGAGCCTGGAAGGAGAGGGGTTCGCCTGTTGTGGGGTGCTGAAAGGAGAGGGACTCGGCGTGGAGGGCCTGGCGGGGGAGCAGTTCAAGAAGGTTTCGGACGAAGCTTTCGCTTTTTGGGAAATCAAGGTTTCGTATTGATGCACCGCCGTATGTTGCGTCACCCAGAATCTGGTGGCCGAGGTGCTGCATATGCGCTCTTATCTGGTGTGTGCGGCCGGTATGCAGGGTGAGAGAAAGTAGTGAAAACCAGTGCAGGTCTTCCTCAAGATGGTAGTCGGTTATGGCTGTTTTGCCTTCGTCCCCTTCATAGGGGAAGTTGGCCATCACCTTCCTGTCTTTTCTGGAGCGGCCGATATTCGTGTGTATCGTCCCCTCCGGCACTTTGGGAACTCCCCATACCAGCGCCTTGTATATTTTCACCACTTTGCGGTCCGCAAACTGTTTTGCCAGGCGGTGCAGGGCCGTCGGATTTTTGGCTACAATGATGAGGCCTGAAGTGTCTTTGTCAAGTCGGTGGACAATCCCCGGCCGCAGTTCACTTTCGTCAAGCGAGCCAGCACCCTCACCGATATGGTGGAGAATGGCATTGGCAAGCGTGCCTGTCCAGTTTCCGAAAGCGGGATGTACCACCATGCCCGGTTCTTTGTTGATGACCATCAGCTCGCTGTCTTCAAAAACAATGTCAATGGGAATGTCTTCAGGCGCGAGTTCGGGGGCAGGGGGGCGAAGGAAGGTCATCTCAATGAGGTCGCAGGATTTAATACGGTAGTTCGACTTGATCACTTTGTCGTTCACCAGAACCCTGCCATCTTCAATGGCCTCCTGAACCTTGTTGCGCGTGGCATTTTCAACCTGTCGGGAAAGATACTGGTCAATCCGCATCGGTATCTGCACCTTGCTGACCTGAAGGGTGATTTTTTTAGGCTCGAGACCTTCCCCCTCACTGCCTTCGGATTGGGTATTGACTGGTTGATTGTGCATTTTGAAGTACCTGCGCTCGTTGGGTGAATTTAGCCGGAAGTATACTAAAACCTTGCCATATATCTGCCATGGATGCCATGACTGAATCTTCAGCCACAATATATGATCTTGCCGTTATCGGTTCCGGCCCCGGGGGAACAGAAGCGGCTATGCTCGGTGCCCGTGCCGGATTGAGGGTATGCATTATTGAAAAGTCCGCTCCCGGTGGGGTATGTGTGAACTGGGGCTGTATTCCCACTAAGGCGCTCTTGAGAAGCGCGGAGATTTTTGATTCCCTTCAAAAGGGAGCTGCTTTTGGTGTCTCTGTTTCTGATGCCACCTTTGACCTCGCAACTGCCGTGAAGCGCAGTCGCTCTGTTGCGGGAAAAATGTCCAAAGGTGTTGCCTTTATGCTTCGCAAGGCGGGGGTTGAGTTTTTTCAAGGAGAAGGGAGGTTCCGTTCTTCCACAGAAGTGGATATAGTTCGTGAAGGAAGCGCGGGGGAAACCCTGAAGGCCAAACATATTATTGTAGCAACAGGAGGCCGTACCCGAAGTATTCCGGGTCTGGAGCCTGACGGTCACCGGGTGATTACCAGCAGGGAGGCACTTGCATTGACCACTCTTCCCGCTTCAATGCTGGTGTTGGGCGGTGGGGCAATTGGTGTGGAAATGGCCTGGTTTTATGCCACTGCCGGCACGAATGTGACTATTGTTGAAATGGCAGATCGCCTGCTCCCCCTGGAAGACAGTGAGATTTCCCAGGCTCTTCGCCGTTCGCTTGAAAAATCGGGCATCAGGGTGGCGACGGGAGCAAAGCTGGAGAATGTTGCTATTGAGGGTGACGGGGTTTCTGCAACGCTTTCAGTAGAGGGTAAAGAACCGGAAAGGCTGGCGGCAGAACATCTGCTTGTGGCTGTTGGGGTGGGGGGCAATACTGAAGGCCTCAGCCTTGAGGCTGCAGGTGTTTCAGTTGAGAGGGGATTTGTTGTGACTGATGCTTCCTGCAGGACGGCGGTTCCTACTATCTATGCCATCGGCGATGTACAGGGAGGGATGCTTCTGGCGCACAAGGCTTCTGCCGAGGCGGAGATTGCCGTGAAGGGGATACTTGGCGAAGAGTCTGTTCCGCTTTGTGACAGCCTCATTCCCCGCTGTGTGTATGCCGAGCCTACAATTGCCAGTATCGGTCTCTCTGAGGAGCAGGCTCTTCGTCAGGGGATTGCTGTCCACATTGGGCGCGCAGCATTTGCCGCATCAGGCAAAGCAAATGCCTATGGAAATCTTGAAGGGATGGTGAAGCTGATTTTCAGTGCAGAGGATGGCTGCATGCTTGGTGGGCACATTATTGGTCATGGGGCAGTGGAACTCATCGGAGAGCTTTCGCTGGCGTGCTCTCTCTCGGTAACAGCCGGGCAGCTTGCCAGTGTTGTTCATGCGCATCCGACGCTCTCGGAATCCATAAGGGAAGCCGCCATGCATGTTTCGCTTATGCAGGCACCGGGTTCCTGATGAAAAGCATTTTCGTTTCTCTCCTTAAATGCATAAATTCAAAGCTTATCATTGCAACTTATTCAAAACAGTAAGCCTTTTCCTGTGAACGACTTCTCGTGGAACGGGGCGGGGTATCAACCAAATGATCAATTATGACTCAGTCTGAATCATCTGCCAGAAAACCTGCTGCAAAGAAACCTGTTGCCAGAAAAACAACAGCAGCAAAGGCTGCTGGTACGAAGACTGTCAGTACGAAGACAGCTGCAGCGACGCCTGCCAAAAAGAAATCCGGTCTTGCCTTCCCTTTTACCGCTATTGTCGGTCAGGAAGAAATGAAGCTCAGTCTGATTCTCAACATTATTGATCCCCGCGTCGGAGGTGTTCTTGTTATGGGGCATCGCGGAACAGGAAAAAGTACAACGGTCAGGGCCCTCGCAGAGGTGCTCCCGATGATCGAACGAGTGAAGGACGATATTTACAACCGTACTACAGAGCAGTATCTTGAAGGTGAGGCCGACAGGAAGGGGGCAGCTAAAATTGATCCCGCAACCCTCAAGCTTGAACAGATTCCGGTTCCTGTGGTCGATCTGCCTCTCGGCGCTACTGAAGACCGTGTGTGCGGTACCATTGATATTGAACAGGCACTGACGAGCGGCGTGAAGGCTTTTGAGCCTGGCCTTCTTGCACAGGCCAACAGAGGCTTCCTCTATATTGACGAGGTCAACCTCCTTGATGACCATCTTGTTGATGTGCTGCTTGATGTGGCTGCCAGCGGAAAGAATGTGGTTGAGCGTGAAGGCATAAGCATTCGCCATCCGGCCCGTTTCGTTCTGGTTGGTTCAGGGAATCCGGAAGAAGGTGAGCTTCGTCCGCAGCTGCTCGACCGTTTCGGACTGCATGCCCGCATTATCACCATCAATGATGTTGCAAAGCGTGTTGATATCGTTAAACGCCGTCGCGACTTTGACGAGGACCCTGAAGCGTTCATGAAAAAGTACAACAACGAGCAGGTCAAGCTTCAGAAGAAGATTCAGAAGGCCAAAACGCTGCTTCCTTCAGTAACCATGACCGATGAGGTACTGACTGATATAGCAAAGCTTTGCATGAACCTTGGTATTGACGGTCACCGTGGTGAGTTGACCATTACCAGAACTGCGCATGCGCACGCAGCTTTCCTCGGACAGAAAGAGGTGACCATGAAGCATGTGAAGGATGTTGCGGGCTTGTGCCTCCGCCACCGTCTGCGGAAAGACCCTCTTGAAACGCTTGATGCCGGTGAAAAAATTGAACGCGAACTTGCAAAACTCCTCGGAGAAGCAGAAGCAGTATAAATGATAGCATTTACCGATATTGTAGGAATGGATCTGGCCAAGAAGGCGCTTATGCTTCTGGCCATTGATCCGGCTCTTGGCGGTGTTGTCATTCCCTCGGCCGTAGGGTCGGGCAAGTCAACTCTTGCCAGGGCGTTTGCCGGTATTCTTTCGGAGGGAACACCCTTTGTTGAACTGCCGCTGAATGTAACTGAAGACCGTCTCATCGGCGGCGTGGACCTTGAGGCAACACTCGCCTCTGGAGTACGCGTTGTGCAGCACGGCGTGCTTTCAAAAGCTGACGGGGGGGTGCTCTATGTGGACTCGCTCAGCCTGCTTGACAGCTCGGCCATTTCACACATTATGGACGCCATGTCGCGTGGTGAGGTGCTTGTTGAGCGGGAAGGGCTCAGCGAAGTGCATCCTGCCGACTTCATGTTGGTTGGCACCTACGACCCCACCGACGGTGAGGTTCGAATGGGTCTGCTTGACCGGATAGGCATTATTGTTCCCTTTACCGCACAGAACGATTACCGGGCCCGCAAGGAGGTAGTCAACATTGTGACCGGCAGAAGGGACCCTGAAGATGTGCTTGACGAACTGCGGATGATGACGGGATTTCTTGACGCAGCCAGAGAGATGCTGCCGAAAGTTGCCATTACACCCGAGCAGGTTCAGGCGCTCATTCAGACGGCCATTACCCTTGGCGTTGAAGGAAACCGTGTAGATATTTTTACCGTTCGCGCCGCACTTGCCAGTGCTGCCCTCAATCAGCGCACTGATGTTGATGATGAGGACATGAAGCTTGCAATCAAACTGGTTCTCATACCTCGCGCCACCCGCATGCCGGAACGCGAAGAGTCTGAAGATGATATGCCTCCGCCCGAAGAGGAAGCGCCTCCGCCGGACGAAGAGTCGCAAGAGGAAGACGATTCCCAGCAGCCCGATTCTCCGGATTCAGATGCAGAAGAGGAGCAGGAAGAGACCCCCGACATGATTGAGGAACTCATGATGGAGGCTATTGAGACTGAGCTTCCCGACAACATCCTGAACATTTCGCTTGCTTCCAAAAAGAAAAGCACCTCGGGAAGCCGCGGTGAGGCGCTCAATAACAAGCGCGGTCGTTTTGTGCGTGCCCAGCCCGGAGAGATGCGCAGCGGAAAGGTTGCCCTTATTCCTACCCTTATTTCAGCCGCTCCCTGGCAGGAAAGCCGCAAGCGCGACCAGAAAATGGCGGGGCGTCAGAAAACGGCTCTTCTTATCAGCAAAGACGATGTCAAAATCAAGCGCTTCCGCGACAAGTCCGGGACGCTTTTCATCTTCATGGTTGATGCTTCTGGCTCAATGGCTCTCAACCGCATGCGTCAGGCAAAGGGTGCTGTTGCCAGCCTCCTTCAGAACGCTTATGTGCATCGCGATCAGGTAGCCCTTATTTCATTCCGCGGCAAGCAGGCCCAGGTGCTGCTTCCTCCATCACAGAGCGTTGACCGTGCAAAACGAGAGCTTGATGTTTTGCCTACTGGAGGCGGAACGCCTCTGGCTTCTGCTCTGTACCTTGGCTGGGAGACTGCCAAACAGGCCCGTACCAAAGGTGTTACCCAGGTGATGTTCGTTCTTATTACCGATGGCAGGGGCAATATTGGTCTGCAGTCGGGATTTGACCCAAATGCAGAAAAGCCCTCCAAAGAGGAGCTGGAAAAAGAGATTGAAGCTCTGTCGCTCTCCATTCAGGCTGATGGAGTTGCAGCTATTGTCATTGATACCCAGATGAACTATCTCTCCCGTGGTGAGGCTCCAAAACTCGCCCAGAAGCTTGGTGGCCGTTACCTTTATCTGCCCAATGCCAAGGCTGAACAGATTGTTGACGCCGCACTCAATTTTTAATTGACTCGTTACTCTCCTGGCTGACATTCCAGGAGAGTTATCTTGTGCGGGATTTCAAAGAATCCTTTACAGAACACACACCATGTCAACTCCCCGTAAAATAGCAGCTATTGTAGGCCTTGAGCAGTATAATGCAGGCCTATGGAAAAAGATCAAAGGTCTTCTCAAGGATGACGCCGAACTGAGCCAGTGGAGCGATGTTGATCTTGAAAAGCAGAACCCTGAGGCCGCAACGGCCATTCGGGAGGCAGACTGCATTTTCATGAGCATGATTCAGTTCAAGGATCAGGTTGACTGGTTCCGTGATCAGCTTTCCGCCGGCACCCCAAACAAGACTGTGTTTGTGTTTGAGTCGATGCCTGAGGCTATGTCGCTCACCAAAGTGGGCAGCTACGAGGTTGGGGATGGTAAGGCAGGCATGCCCGACATGGTGAAAAAGATTGCCAAAATGCTTGTGAAGGGGCGTGACGAAGACGCCATGTATGGGTACATGAAGCTGATGAAGATCATGCGTACCATTCTTCCCCTTGTTCCCAAAAAGGCGAAGGATTTCAAGAACTGGCTTCTTGTATACTCATACTGGATGCAGCCGACTCCCGAGAACATAGCCAACATGTTCCGTCTTATTCTGAGGGAGTATTTCGACGAACAGGTAACTGTGGGTGATATAGTTGATGTGCCCAATATGGGACTGTACCACCCTGATGCTCCTGCCTATTTTACGGATGTGAAAAGCTTCAAAAGCTGGTCGAAAAAACGGGGAGTGAATTTCGACAAAGAGCAGAAAATTGGCCTTCTCTTTTTCCGCAAGCATCTCATACAGGAAAAAACCTATATCGACAACACAATCCGTGAGCTTGAACGGCAGGGGATCAATGTGTTTCCTGCATTTGTGATGGGTGTTGAAGGCCATGTGCTGCTGCGCGACTGGTTGGTAAAGGAAAACCTCGACCTCCTTATCAATATGATGGGGTTTGGTCTTGTTGGTGGCCCTGCAGGCTCAACAAAACCGGGCATTGCAGCTGCTGCACGCGAGGAAATTATGGCAAAGCTCGATGCTCCCTATATTGTGGCTCAGCCGCTTCTTACCCAGGAGTTTCACTCATGGAAAGAGCTTGGCGTTTCCCCCATGCAGGTAACCTTCACCTACTCCATACCGGAGATGGACGGCGCCGTGTGCCCCGTTATTCTCGGTGCGCTTCAGGATGGCAAGGTTGAAACTGTTCCTGAGCGGCTTGAGCGTCTATCCGGACTGGTAAAGCAGTGGTTCCGCCTTCGTGCTGCAGCCAATAAGGAAAAGAAACTCGCTCTTATCGTTTATGACTATCCTCCCGGACTTGGAAAAAAAGCAAGTGCCGCACTGCTTGATGTTCCCAAAACATTGTTTGCCATGCTCCAGCGCTTGAAGAAAGAGGGATACACGGTTGGGGAATTGCCTTCCAGCGCAGAGGATCTTTTCAAGGCGCTTGACCGCGCAACGGATATTCAGGTGCAGGGGAGTAAGCCCGATGCCCTTAAAATCAATTACGATACTTTTAAGAAACTTACCACTTCCGGAGAACGAGAGCGGATTGAAGCGCGCTGGCAGGGATTTCCGGGCGAGATTGTTCCTATTGGTACTGAAGAGCTCTTTATCGGCGGCGTGCAGTTTGGCAACATCTTCATCGGTGTTCAGCCGCGCATTGGTGTGCAGGGAGACCCCATGCGCCTGCTGTTCGACAAGAGCAACACCCCGCACCATCAGTATATTGCCTTTTATCGCTGGATAAGCCGTGAATTCGGCGCCCATGCTATGGTTCATATCGGCATGCATGGTTCGGCAGAGTGGATGCCAGGCCTGCAGACCGGACTGACCGGAGAGTGCTGGCCCGATGCTCTTCTTGGTGAGGTCCCGCATTTCTACATCTATCCAGTCAACAACCCGAGCGAGTCAAGCATTGCCAAACGGCGTGGGTTGGCCACCATGGTGTCGCATGTGGTGCCGCCGCTCTCACGGGCAGGGCTTTACAAGGAACTTCCAGCCCTCAAAGATCTGCTTGTCGATTACCGGGAACGGAACCCTGCCGGAACATCTTTAGGAGAAGACGCTGCTGGTATTGAAGAGGCAATCATGCAGAAGGCTGAGCTACTGAACCTGACGGACGACTGCCCCCGCATTGAGGGCGAGGCGTTCGGGGACTTTGTGAGCCGTCTTTATATCTATATGAGTGAACTGGAAAACCGACTTATCTCCAACTCACTGCATGTGTTCGGTGAGGCCAGTCCGGTTGAGTCGCAGATTGTTACCATTACTGAAACCCTGAAGAACCGTACCGAGAGTGGTCGAACCCTGCCAAATATGCTGATGGAGGCTTCAGGCCGTAACGCACGGTTCGTGAGCTATGAAGAGCTTGCAGGAATGGCCCGAAAGGGTGATGAAGAGGCCATAGGGCTTCGTGAATGGGTGGATCAGGCCGCAAAGGATTTTGTTCAGCTTTCGCTGATGGAGCGCAAGCACCCCGCCAGATCGTTCTCTACCGTCACCGGTGGAGCGAAAATATCAGCTGACGATCAGCCTGTCATCATGAAGCTCATCAATGAAGGAGGGCTGCTTCTGAAGGCCCTGCGCGACAATACCGGAGAGATGGAATCGTTAATCAAGGTGCTTGATGGCCGCTACATACCTTCTGGTCCCGGTGGCGACCTTGTTCGTGACGGTATCAATGTGCTCCCTTCCGGCCGTAACATTCACTCCATTGACCCATGGAGAATCCCATCCGAAATGGCCTTCAAGCGGGGGACTCTCATTGCCGACAAAATTGTAGAGAAGCATGTGGCGGAAAACGAGGGCAACTACCCTGAAACCATTGCCCAGGTTCTCTGGGGGCTTGATACAATCAAGACCAAAGGCGAAGCGGTGGCGGTTGTCATACGGCTGATGGGCGGAGAGCCCGCCTATGACGCCTTCGGCAAAATCAGCCATTACCAGCTGGTTCCGCTTGAAAAGCTTGCTCGCCCCCGTATTGATGTGCTGATGCAGCTCAGTCCCATATTCCGTGACGCTTTCGGTCTTTTGATGGACCAGCTCGATCGTCTGGTGAAAGATGCCGCACAAGCTGATGAGCCTGAAGAAATGAACTACATCAGAAAGCATGTCAACGAGGCCCTTGTGACAGGTGCTGAATTCGACAGCGCAACTGCACGCCAGTTCACCCAGTCTCCGGGAGCCTACGGCACCTATGTTGACGACATGATTGAAGACTCTGCATGGGAGACGGAGGATGACCTTGATGACCTCTTTATCCGCCGCAACAGCAGCGCATATGGTGGCGAAAGAAAAGGGGAGAAAGAGACCGACATTCTCAAAAGCCTTCTCGGCTCCGTGGACCGTGTGGTGCATCAGGTTGATTCCACTGAGTTCGGTATTTCCGACATTGATCATTATTTCTCCTCATCCGGATCGCTGCAGCTGGCTGCACGCCGCCGCAATACACGCTCCACGGACATCAAGCTCAACTATGTGGAGTCATTCACCTCCGACATCAAGGTGGACGATGCAGAAAAATCCCTGCGGGTGGAGTACCGCTCAAAACTGCTTAACCCGAAATGGTTTGAGGGAATGCTTAACCACGGCCATAGCGGAGCCACTGAAATCAGCAACCGTGTAACCTATATGCTTGGGTGGGATGCTGTAACCAAGAGTGTTGATGACTGGGTCTACAAAAAGACCGCAGAAACCTATGCACTTGACCCGGAAATGCGCGAACGGCTTGCCAAGGTCAACCCTCAGGCAATCAAGAACATTGTTGGCAGGATGCTTGAGGCCCACGGCCGAGGAATGTGGAAGGCTGAAGAGGATACCATCAATGAGCTGCAGGAAATCTATGCCGACCTTGAAGACCGTCTTGAGGGGATGGTAGATGACGAGTAGCAGGGGAGAGCGGACGGTGGTTTTTTGGAACAGTTAAAAAGGGCGCCCTTCGGAGGCGCCCTTTTTAACTTAAGTGGTTGTTGAATAGTTCGGAGCCTCTTTGGTGATTTTTACATCATGCGGATGGCTTTCGCGCAGTCCGGCAGAGGTGATTCGCACAAACTCCGTTTTTTCTTTCAGTTCGTCAATGCTTCTTACGCCGCAGTATCCCATTGCCGATTTGAGTCCGCCAATCAGCTGATAGACCACTTCGTCCAGCTTTCCTTTTGAGGGAATGCGTCCTTCAATGCCTTCCGGAACATACTTTTTGGACTCGCTTGAAGCATCCTGAAAATACCGGTCGCTGCTTCCTTCTGGTTCCGACATGGCTCCCAGTGAGCCCATGCCGCGATAGGTTTTGAAGCGCCGTCCCTCATAGAGAATTGTTTCGCCCGGGCTCTCATCCGTACCGGCGAAAATACTTCCCATCATCACTGAGTCAGCGCCTGCTGCAAGAGCTTTGGCAATATCACCACTGAACTTGATGCCGCCATCAGCAATAATAGGAGTGCCTGTTTTGGCCGCTTCAGCCGCGCAGTTGATAATTGCAGTCAGCTGTGGCATGCCTACGCCTGCAACAATGCGGGTGGTGCAGATGCTTCCCGGCCCAATGCCAACCTTCACCGCATCGGCTCCGGCAGCAATGAGGTCTCTTACAGCACCCGCCGTGGCAACATTTCCGGCAATAACCTGAAGTTCAGGATAGGATGTTTTTACAGTGCGGACCGTGTCGAGCACAGCCTGGCTGTGGCCATGTGCAGTATCGACAGCAATGGCGTCAACACCGGCGTCAATAAGAGCCTTCACCCGGTCAATCGTATTGGCTTTGATACCGACTGCAGCGCCCACCATCAAACGGCCCTGGCTGTCTTTGCAGGCATCTGGGAACTGCTTGCGTGTTTGGATGTCCTTGAATGTGATCAGCCCTTTCAGGTTGCCCTCGTCATCAGTAATCAGCAGTTTTTCAATCTTGTTGGAAAGAAGGGTGTGCTCCGCCTCTTTAAGACTCACATTCTCACGGGCCGTTATGAGATTCGAGCTGGTCATGATGTTGGCAATTTTCGCCTCAGGAGCCGGCTTCATGCGAAGGTCGCGGTTGGTTACAATGCCCTTCAGCTTCATTTTCCCCTCGTCACCCGACTTCGGCCTTTCCACAACAGGAATGCCTGAAATGGAGTGGCGGAGCATCAGGTCAATGGCATCCTGCATGGTTGCATCTTCATACAGAATGAACGGGTTGCGGATAATGCCGCTCTCAAACCGCTTCACCTTGGCAACCTCACGGGCCTGCTGCTCCACGGTCATGTTCTTATGAATGAAGCCGAACCCGCCAGAACGGGCCAGCGCAATTGCCAGGCCAGCTTCAGTCACCGTATCCATGGCAGCGCTCACCAGAGGAATCCGCAGGGAAATCGTCTTGGTCAGTCGGGTAGAAACATTGGTTTCCTTCGGCAGAATATTGGAATACGCAGGCACAAGAAGAACATCGTCAAAGGTCAATGCCTCATAAAGAATTTTAGTCATGGCCATCTCTGGTTGAATTGATTGCAGCAAATATTTGAGCCAATTTACAAAAAGTGTCAATAGAATGGCAACCTACTTGAACGAAACCTTTTGAAAAATCAATTTAGAGTGTAAATTACAGGCCATTTATTTTACACGGAGAGGTCGCATAGTGGTCTAGTGCGCTCGCCTGGAAAGCGGGTAGGGTGTAACAGCCCTCGAGGGTTCGAATCCCTCCCTCTCCGCAGGCAGTAAACGAAACAGAAGCAGCAGTTCAGCAATCTGTTACAGGAAGGCAAGGACGAGGAGGGATTTGAACCCGAAGAGAGGGTTCGAAAACGGCCAAAGGCCGTTTAGACGGCGAACGAAGAGAGACCGCCCCGAAGGGGTGAAGGGCCAAAGGCCCGGAATCAATCCCTCCCCAAACCGTCCGCCTTGCACTCACATCGTTTAAGACGATTTGAAATATGGTATCCAAAGGGTGCTTTGAAAATGAAAAGTAGTTTTCTGGTGGACAATTGTTCCGGATTCACTATCTTTTCAGCCAGTTCTTTACATGAAGGGAGGATTAGTCTAATTGGTAAGGCAGCAGTCTTGAAAACTGCCGGGTTAACACCCTTGGGGGTTCGAGTCCCTCATCCTCCGCACCAAAACCTGGAGAGGTGGCCGAGTGGCTGAAGGCACCGGTTTGCTAAACCGACGTAGTTCGTCAAGGGCTACCGAGGGTTCGAATCCCTCCCTCTCCGCAAAACCCCGCACCAGCGGGGTTTTGGCTTTCTGGGAGGGATTCGAACCCGAAGAGAGGGTTCGAAAACGGCCAAAGGCCGTTTCGACGGCGAACGAAGAGAGGCCGCCCCGAAGGGGGGAGGGATTGATTTGTATATTCTTTTCATGCACATCACCGTCCAAGTTACCCGTATCGGCAGGGTTGGAATTGCCGAGGAGAATGGCCTCATCACCAACCTTTTTTTTGAAGGTGAACTGCCCGTTCCTGAACCGCGCTCTGAGGCTTCACCGCTCACCAACGAAGCGTTTCGCCAGTTGGCGGCATATCTCCGCGGGGAGCTGAAAACCTTTTCATTTCCAATGGCGCCTTCCTCCACTCCGTTCAGCACTCAGGTCCGTAAGGCCCTGCTCCGGGTTCCCTATGGCACCACAGTTACCTATGCCGCCATTGCAGATTCCATCGGATCCCCGTCAGCATCACGGGCGGTTGGCAGGGCTTGCAGCCGGAACCCGCTGCCTATTTTTATTCCCTGCCACAGGGTGGTTCCGTCCAGCGGTCGGCTCGGGGGTTATCGGGGCGGAATGGAGCTGAAAGCCGCTCTTATTTATCTTGAAAAACCGCAATGACAACTTTGTTGTGATAAAGGGCGACTGGGCGATTGAAATTTCCTTTTATCATTGTATGTTTATGCGGCGGTTTTTACTGGCCGCACTTTTGATATTATGGTTGTTGGCGCATACTAAATTGATGCAAGTATATGAGTAAGAAATTGAGTGTATGTATCCGCCGTATCCCGGTGGCTGCTTTCATCGCAATGGCTGTGTCGCTCTTCAGCTGCAGCCCGAAAAGTGCCCCACAACCTGAGCCTCCAGCGCTTCCGGCTATGACGCTTGCGCCTACTGACGCCATGGTTGAGAGTTTCTACGCCACAAGGCTTGAGGGTAGGGTAGATGTTGAAATCCGTCCACAGGTAGATGGAACACTTCAAAAGATTTTTGTTGACGAAGGGGCCTATGTCAAAAGAGGGCAGCCTCTTTTTCAGATTGATGACCGGAGTTACCGTTCTGCATATGAAGCTGCGAAAGCTTCAGCGGCTGTTGCCAGAATAGAAATGGACAAGCTGGTGCCTCTTGTGCAAAACAAGGTTGTTTCCCCGGTTCAGCTGCAGTCGGCAAAGGCAAAGTATCAGGCGGCAGAGGCTGTTGCCGCTTCTGAAGGCATCAATCTGGGTTATGCACTCATCAAGGCTCCAATAAGCGGTTATGTGGGTACCATTCCCCACCGTATTGGCAGTCTGGTTCAGAGCAGCCAGAGCGAGTGGCTGACAACTCTCTCCGATGTCAGTAAAATCAACGCCTACTTCAGCATGAGTGAAACTGACTTTATGCGCTTCCGCCAACTCTATCCCGGTAGAACCCTTCAGGATAAACTGAAAGCTGTGCCTCCGGTTTCACTGATTCTTGCCGATGGCAGCCGCTTCAGCGCAACCGGTTCACTTGAAAGCATGAGCGGATCTTTTGACGCCACTACAGGAGCAATCCGGATTCTGGCAGTATTCCCAAATCCCGGCTCTGTGCTTCGTTCCGGCAACACCGGAAAAGTGGTGGTCTCTTCTCCCTTTAAAAATATTATTCTTGTGCCACAGGCCGCAACCACTGAAATTCAGGACAGGGTGTTTGTTGTTGTGGTTTCCAAGGAAGGAAAAATTGCACGGCGTCCCATTACTGCTGCAGCATCAACCGGAACCGATTATGTGGTGACGGACGGGCTCAAAGCGGGTGAGACTATCGTGACAGCAGGATTTCAGCGGATACCAGACGGCACAACTGTTCGCCCTGAGCTTGAAACCAAAGCAGAGTAAGCTCTATGTTTGAACGATTCATCACACGGCCGGTTCTTGCTACGGTTATTTCGGTAATACTGGTTATTCTGGGTGTCGTTGGCATGACCCAGTTGCCGATTACGCGTTTTCCCGATATCGCTCCTCCAAGTGTGACGGTGACGGCAAGTTACCCTGGCGCAAGCGCAGAAACCGTGGGCCGGTCCGTAGCCCCTCCACTTGAAGAGGCCATCAACGGCGTTGAGAACATGATTTACATGACCTCAACCTCCGCCAATGACGGTTCGCTCTCCATCAATGTGTTTTTCAAGCAGGGCACCAATGCCGACCAGGCTGCCGTCAATGTGCAGAACCGCGTTGCACAGGCAACCAGCCGTCTTCCAGCCGAGGTCAACGAAATCGGCGTATCGACCATCAAGCGCCAGAACAGCATGATCATGCTGGTGAACCTCTCAAGCGCTACTGACGAGTACGACCAGACCTTTCTGCAGAACTACGCAAAGATAAATGTTGTCGATGATTTGGCGCGAGTCCCCGGAGTGGGGCAGGTGTCGGTGTATGGCAATATGGATTACTCCATGCGGCTCTGGCTGCGCCCTGAAAAAATGGCGGCATACAGGGTGAACCCACAGGAGGTTATGGCTGCCATCAAAAGCCAGAACCTTGAGGCGGCTCCCGGCTCCTTCGGAGAGAACGGTGGCCTTGCCATGCAGTATGTAATGAAATATCCGGGAAAGTTCGTCTTTCCTGAAGAGTACGAAAATATTGTGATCAGGGCCAATGCAGACGGCTCCCTGCTCAAACTCGGCGATATTGCCCGTGTTGAGTTCGGCGCCTACAGCTACAATGTTCGTGTGAAGTCCAACGGACTACCGGGCATTGTGCTTGCCGTCTATCAGGCTCCGGGTTCCAACGCCAACGAGGTCGAAACACAGATTCGCCAGGTTCTTAAGAATGCATCCGGCGACTTTCCTGCTGGTATTTCGGTTTCCATTCCCTACAGCTCAAAAAAAGTTGTTGACGACTCCATTGAACAGGTACAGCATACCCTCATCGAGGCATTTCTCCTTGTATTTCTTGTGGCCTATATTTTTCTTCAGGATTTCCGCTCAACCCTTATTCCCGCCATTGCCGTGCCGGTTGCCATTCTCGGCACCTTCTTCTTCATGAACCTGTTCGGCTTTTCCATCAATGTGCTCACCCTCTTTGGTCTTGTGCTGGCAATCGGTATTGTGGTTGACGACGCTATTGTTGTAGTGGAAGCGGTGCATGCAAAAATGGAGAAGACCCGTTGGCCAGCAACCGTTGCAACGGTGTCGGCGATGAGGGAGATAACAACCCCCATTATCACAATCACTCTGGTAATGGCCTCCGTTTTTCTTCCGGTTGGTTTTCTTGAGGGATCGACTGGCGTTTTCTACCGCCAGTTTGCCTTTACCCTTGCCATTGCCGTTCTCATTTCAGCAGTCAACGCGCTGACCCTCAGTCCTGCACTGTGTGCGCTATTTCTTGGTGATTTGCATCAGGACGAAACCAAGAGCGGGGCACACCGTTTCACTGGCTTTCAACACCGTTTCTTTACCGGTTTCAACACCGGCTTCAATGTTCTTAAACGCCGTTATCTTGATGTTCTGGTTTTGCTGCTTCGCAAAAGAAACCTTTCCCTTATCGGTCTGGCACTCATAACTGCTGTAGCTTTCTGGATGTTCAAGTCAACCCCTACCGGCTTCATCCCCGATGAAGACAACGGTTTTGTTATTGTTTCCGTCTCTATGCCGCCGGGTGCCTCGCTTGAGCGGACACAGGTAACCATGGATCGTGCAGCCGGGTCTCTTCGTCAGATGGAAGCCGTCAACAGGGTGATTTCGGTTGCCGGTATTAACATCCTCTCCAGAAGTTCTTCACCCTCTTCGGGTCTGATTTTCATGCAGCTGAAAGATCTTCATGAACGGGGTTCCGGGGGTGACATCAAGAATGTTCTCGGTTCAATCAACGGCCGGCTTTCTGCCATCAAAGAGGGCTCCTTTTTTGCTCTTTCCATGCCGACTGTCCCGGGATTCAGTACCGTTGGCGGCCTGGAGTTTGTTCTTCAGGACAGAAGCGGTGGCAGCCTTGAAGCGTTCAATGGCGTTTCACAGCAGTTTATTGGCCAGCTGATGCAGCGGCCAGAAATAGCCTTTGCGTTCACCACCTTCAATGCCACTTATCCCCAGTTTTCGCTTGAAGTGGATGCCGCCAGAGCCAAGAGGATGGGGGTTGAGGTTAGTGACCTTCTGACAGTTATGCAGGCTTATTACGGAAGTATGCAGGCGTCTGATTTCAACCGTTTCGGTAAGTACTATCGTGTTGTGATGCAGGCAGAGCCCGATACCAGAAGTGAACCCGCTTCGCTTAACGGGATTTTCATCAAAAATGTGTCCGGCGAAATGGTTCCTGTTGGTTCACTAATGACCATCAAAAGGGTTTATGGCCCCGAGTCAGTCGACCATTTCAACCTCTTCAATGCCATTCCGATCAATGCAGTTGTGAAACCCGGCTACAGCACCGGACAGGCGATTGCTGCAGTTGAGGCGGTATCAGCCTCTGCTCTTCCGACAGGATTTACCTACGACTGGAAAGGGCAGAGCCGTGAAGAGCTGGAGTCAAGCGGTGGGCAGCTGGTCATTTTTCTTCTCTCCATCATTTTCGTCTACTTCCTTCTTTCAGCGCTCTATGAGAGCTATCTGCTTCCGTTGGCCGTAATGCTTTCCATCCCTACAGGGCTTCTGGGAGTATTCATCGGCATCAGGATGGCCGGAATTGAAAACAACATCTATGTGCAGGTGGCCATTATTATGCTGATAGGGCTTCTTGCCAAAAACGCGATTCTTATTGTAGAGTTTGCCATTCAGCGCAGGGTATCGGGAATGTCGCTTTCAGCCGCAGCAATTCAGGGAGCAAATGCCCGGCTCCGCCCGATTCTGATGACCTCGCTCACTTTTGTTGCAGGTCTTATGCCCCTGCTCTTTGTTACCGGTCCTGCTGCGGCGGGAAACCACTCTATCGGTGCAGCAGCTATTGGCGGCATGTTTATCGGTATGGTGCTCGGTCTACTGGTGGTTCCGGTGCTCTTTGTGGTATTCCAGTATCTTCAGGAGAGGCTTACAGGACCAGCGGCTGAAATAGTAGATGCGGGGGAGTTGCTTGAAGAGAGACTCATAAATGAACAGAAGATCAGGGGGGAGCAGTGAAAAGCCGAACAGGAATAAGAACGGCTGTTGCGCCATCTCTGCTGCTTCTCGCAGGATATGCACTCTCATCCTGTACAATGAACGGCTCCTATCACCGCCCCGACATTGCCCTGCCAGCCCAGTACAGGGGGAGTATAGCGGCAGACAGCTCGTCTATAGCCACCATGCCCTATCGCGAATTCTTCGGCGATAAAAGGCTGGTTGCTCTTATTGACTCCGCCGTTGCCGGTAACCTTGATTTGCAGGTTGCTCTCCAAAACATTGACTACGCCCGCCAGAGTGCCAAAGTGGCAAAGCTTGGCTACCTGCCAACCCTCAGCATAGGAGCCGATGCAAGCCTCAGCCGTCCTTCCGACAATGGCTCCAGCGCCATTACGGGTTCCGACAAATCAGTTGAAGACTACAGCGCAGAGGGCTCCCTCTCATGGGAGGCTGATATATGGGGAAAGATCAGAAGCCGCAAAAAGTCAGCCCTTGCCGCCTACCTGAAAACCCGGGAAGCGGCCCGTGCCGTGCAGACAAGGCTGGTGGCCGATGTTGCCGACAGCTACTACTCGCTGCTCATGCTCGACGCTCAGCTTGATATTTCCCGAAAAAATCTTGCCCTTGCCGACACCACTCTCCGGATGGTGCGCCTGCAGTATGACGCAGGGCAGGTCACATTCCTTGCCGTTCAGCAACAGGAGGCCTCCCGTTCAGCCATTGCTCTTGCAATTCCTGAACTCGAACGGCAGGTTTCCGCCCGTGAAAACGCCATCAGCATTCTTACTGGGCATATGCCCTCAAGTGTAGAACGCGGTGAGCCACTCTTTCAGGAAGCAGTGCATGACAATCTTCCTGCAGGTGTGCCCGCATCCCTTCTTGAGAACCGGCCCGATGTGAAAGCCGCCGAACTTGGCATGCGTGAAGCCCATGCAAATGCTGGAGCGGCCCTGGCTTCGCTCTACCCCTCATTTACCCTCACTGCTGAAGGGGGGCTCAATGCTTTCCGAGCATCCGACTGGTTTTCAACTCCCGGTTCGCTTTTCGGAGTTGTGCAGGGGGCTGTGCTCCAACCGATTTTTCAGCAAGGGCGTCTTCATGCCGAGTTCCGCCAGACTAAAATCAGGAGCATCCAGGCTGAACTCGCATTCCGTCAGACAATACTGCTCGCCGTAGGTGAGGTTTCCGATGCGCTTGTGCAGCTACGGGCACTTCAGACCCGTGAAGTTGAGGCGGCCAGCCGAGCAACAACATTACAGCAGGCGGTTGACAACAGTGACCTGCTTTTCCAGAGTGGCTTAGCAACCTACCTTGAGGTTATCATTGCGCAGAATGCTTCACTTGGCGCTCAGTTGGAGCTGGCCGACATCCGTCGTCAGCACCTTTCCTCCATGGCCGAACTCTACCGTGCCCTCGGTGGAGGCTGGAAATCCTCACAGCACTGAACACTTTTGGGTCAGGAGTGGGTTGTATATGCTTATTTGGCAGTATTGCAGTAAGGGTCAACAGGTAACAGAAGGAGGTCATGATGGATCGTATTTCTTACAACGCCACTGTTCGGGGTATTACCATGGTCACCCCCGACCTGATGATTTTCCAGATTGAAACTGATGAACCGAGGCAGGAATTTCTTGCCGGCCAGAACATGCTGCTCGGGCTTTACGGGCGCGAAAAGCGTTCCCCGAATTCTGAACCCGAATCCGAACTGCTGCCGGGTGCACAGCTTCTTCACCGTCCATACGCAATAGCTTCGCACTCCACGGAAACATGTCTCTTTGAGTTCTATATTTCCCAGATCAAGTCCGGTCAGCTGAGCCCGAGGCTGTTCAATCTGAAAGTCGGTGACCGCCTGCATGCTGGCGACACCATTAAAGGTGGATTTCTGCTCAATGAAACCCCCGACGGGAGCGACATCATAATGGTGGCTACCGGAACCGGTATAGCCCCATACATCAGTTTTCTCCGCACGCACATTGTTGAGCGGCCTGAAAGCAAGATGATTGTGATTCAGGGAGCAGCACACCGCGAAGATCTGGGGTATTTCAGCGAACTGGTTTTCCTTGAGAAGAGCTACCCCAATTTTTTTTATGTCCCCACTCTTACCGAAGCTGACAGAGAGTGGTCGGGCAGGCGTTCAACGATAGAGAACCTGCTGGAAAACGATTTTCTCCAGAACGAGTTCAACATCACCCCCGACCCTGAATGGACCCACTTTTTCATTTCAGGCAAGCCCCAGATGGTCCACAACCTCTCCCTCTGGCTTGAAGGGTTTGGCTACCGACGCCACCACTCCGATGATCCCGGCGAGTACTATATCGAAGAGTACTGAAAGTTCACTATATTTACTCATTCGAGCATTCGCCCTGCCATAATCCCCACTTATCTTCTATGCAGAACATTATCGTCATAGTCTATCTTTTCGCTGTCCTTGTTGTCGGCATTCTTGCCGGTCGCAGGGTAACCAACATCAAGGAGTATGCCGTTGCAGGAAAATCATTCGGCTCGATGGTTATTTTTGCCACCCTGTCAGCATCGTTTATAGGCGGCGGTTTTTCCATGGGCAATGCCGAAAAGGTTTTCCTTATTGGTATTGCCAATATTCTCGCCCTTTGGGGGTTCAGTCTCAAGGAAATTCTGGTGGCGCTTTTCATTGCTCCCAGGATGAAGCTGTATCCCGATGCCATTTCCGTGGGCGACATCATGGAACCCCATTACGGAAAAGGTGCAAGGATTTTCAGCGGACTGTTCGGTGTGGTTCTCTGCGCGGGTATCCTTGGTGCGCAGGTCGGCGCCATGGGGTATATCTTCAATCTTTTTCTTGGTATTGACCGGACTACCGGCATTCTTATAGGCTGCAGCATTGTCATTGCGTATACCTCGATTGGAGGCATGCGTTCGGTTATCTGGACTGATGTGATGCAGTTTGTAGTGCTGGGCGTGGGCATTCCTCTTACCCTCTTTTATGGCATTCAGTATGCCGGAGGGTGGGGCACAATGATACAGCGCATTCCTCCCGCTCATCTCCAACTGCCCTCAACCCCCGCTGGGATTGTAGCGCTTGTGTCTCTCTTTCTCACATTTGTTCTTGGCGAAACCCTTGTTCCTCCCTATGTCCAGCGCCTTCTTATCGGTAAAACGGAACGGGATGTATCAAGAGGAACGCTGTTCAGCGGACTTTTTTCAATTCCGTTTTTCGCCGTTACGGGACTGATAGGAATTGTAGCCCTTTCGCTTGATCCCGGACTTAACCCCAATTTAGCCCTGCCCTTTGTTGTGCAGGCTTCGCTTCACCCGGTGCTTCAGGGCATCGTTATTGCAGCAATCATATCAATCATCATGTCTTCAGCCGACTCATTCCTCAACGGAGCGGCAATAGCCTTCAGCAATGACCTTGTAGCTCCTCTGCGCAAAACCCCGCTTGCACCCTCAGCCGAACTGTTCCTTGCTAGGGCAACAACGCTTATTGTGGGTGTAGGGTCGGTTATTTTCGCCCTCTCAATCGAAAGCGTTCTCGACATTCTCATCTATGCATATAACTTCTGGGCTCCTACGGTAGTCGTCCCGCTTGGTGCAGCAATCCTTGGGTTCAGAACGACTAAAAGCAGGTTCATCGGAGGTGCCGTAGCCGGAATTGCGACAGCGCTCCTTTGGAACAGCCTGCTCCATGCCCCCTATGGGATTGATGGATTGGTAATGGGATGCTTTGCCAACTTGACGGTGTTTTTCCTGATTCCGGCTGGTAGGGAGACTGCAGAGGGGTGATATAACAAAAACAGAGAATATCTTATATGCGTGCGAAGGTAATAAAGATTGTTGATTCAACAGGCGTTATTCTGCCAAAGGAGGCAGCTGATCGCCTCAAGGTAAAGAAAGGCGATACGGTGTTTTTAAATGAAACCCCAACTGGGTACACTGTTACGCCATACGGCCCCGAATTTGCAGCGCAAATGAAGGCGGTACGCCGCGCCACATCCAAATACCGGAACGCTCTCCATGAACTTGCCAAATGATTTGGCACTGGCTTCTGGATGGGCGCTGATGTCGTCAGAAGCCGAACTGGTAGTTGTCCGGTTCGCGTCTTATTGAGCCCGAATTGCGGCCTTGAGGATCTCCCGATCTGTGTTTCGATGTTTAGACTTCTTCAATCGATCGTGCAGTGCTTTGAAATCAACTTACGATAGATGAGGCTGTTCTCGATCAGCTCGTAGTACGCTGACAATATTCCCGCTATCCGCTGCTGCTCCTCCAGTAGGGAGAAGTGGCATTTGGATCATTTTGTTGTTGTCAACAAAATGATAAGAAATTGAGTATCCAGATACTTCGCAGGCGAGCCAGTATTCCACTCCGTTTTCAGTTTGCTGAGTATTCGCTTCGGTAAAGCCGGCGGTCAGGTTGCTACCTTAAACCCAACTTCTTTTTGTCTGGTCGATTGGGTCCACTTCAGTTAGGATCGTGTTTGGCATAATTGTCGAAAAATGGATCAAAAAATAAGGAAAGCATTCCCAGATGCCCCAAATCAGAGAAGCCATCACAGACCGAGTACCAGATGCCTAAAGCATAGCTTTTGGAAATAGCCTCAGTCCTCAGAGAGGAACCTGTCCATATTTCCGTTTTGTGTTCGCTTCATCCTATATTCCATTTGTAAACAATTTTTTTACCATCGTTCTTCTGCAATCGTTTCACGGTGCCGAAAGCTGCATGGCAGTGTCGGTATAGTTACGGGGCAGAGGTGTCCCCGATCGATTCAGTACTCTTGCCTATGGCACTCGATTACATCACCTTTAACCTGCTTCGTCAGAATCATCCTGCTTGGCGGCTGTTGCGTGCCCAGCATGCGCCGCTGGTAGCCGGTTTTCTGCATCGGGTGTTCATTGTGCCGAATGTGCGGATACTTTCCCAGGCCGATCTGGTCGAGGCACTCGAAGATGAGCTTTTTGCCTTGCGCCAGCAGCAGGGTGCCGAACTTTTTCCCGGTACGGCGCAAAACTATCTGAATGATTGGGCCGATAACGAGAAGGGGTGGTTGCGAAAATTCTACCCTGAAGGCACGGACGAGCCTCACTTTGACCTGACTGCGGCAACCGAAAAGGCGCTGGCCTGGCTCGAGGGGCTGACGGAGCGTGCTTTTGTTGGCACCGAGTCGCGACTGATTACCCTGTTTGAACTGCTGCGCCAGATGAGCACAGGAAGTCAGACCGATCCTGAAGTGCGGATTGCGGAGCTGCAAAAGCGTCGTGACGATATTGATGCAGAAATTGTCCGCATCCGTGCCGGTGAGATCTCGCTGCTCGATGACACCGGCCTTAAGGATCGATTCCAGCAGTTTTTGCAACTGGCGCGTGAACTCCTGACCGATTTTCGTGAGGTGGAGCATAACTTCCGGATTCTCGATCGTCGGGTGCGCGAGCGCATCGCCCTCTGGGAGGGGTCGAAGGGCGAGCTGCTTGAAGAGATTATGGGGGAGCGTGATGCCATCGCAGATTCAGATCAGGGCAAGAGTTTTCGGGCATTCTGGGATTTTCTCAGGTCGCAGTCCCGCCAGGAGAAGTTGAGCCTGCTTCTGGAAGAGGTGCTGGCTTTGCCGCCGATTGTGACCATGCGCCCCGACAGCCGTCTGCGGCGCGTTCACTACGACTGGCTGGAGGCCGGAGAGCATACCCAGCGGACGGTGGCCCGGCTTTCCGAGCAATTGCGCAGGTTTCTCGATGACAAGGCGTGGCTTGAGAATCGGCGCATCATGGACATTCTGCACGTGATCGAAACTCATGCTCTCGAATTGCGTGAAGATTCTCCTTCTGGTAGTTTCATGCCTCTCGACGGCTTTTCGGCACTCATCGAGCTGCCTCTCGAACGAGCGCTGTATCGCACTCCATTCAGGCCATTGATTGCCGGCCTCGCTCTGGACGAAGGGGATGCGGAGATCGATACTGCAATTCTGTACGCTCAGGTGATGGTCGATCGGGCCGAGCTGTTGCGAAATATCCGGTTGGAACTGCAGATGAGCAGCCAGATCACCATCGCGGAAGTAATTGAGCGTCATCCGTTGCGTAACGGACTGGCCGAGCTGGTTGCCTATCTGCAGCTTGCCGGCGAGTGGCCCCGGACGGCTGTGGATGAAGGCGTGGAGGACGCGGTCCGGTGGCAGAGTGCGGCAGGCATCACCCGGCAGGCAACCTTGCCGCGTATAATTTTACTCAGAAACTGATGATGAACCATACCGATAGTGAAAGCGGCAATCCGCACTATCCGGCTCAGGAGATCGCTTCTGTTGTGATTCCCCTATTAAAGGGGGTGATCTATCAGGATGAAAGCTCGGCTTTATGGAGTTCGCTGCTTAACCTCTCGTCCGCCGTGCGTGATTATGTGGCGGTGCTTGGTCTGGAACTGATTTTCGATGAGGCAGAAGGCTATGCTTTTTTGCGCTCTCGCTCTGAGAGTGGAGTAGAGGGCGCGAACACCACTCCTCGCCTGATGGCGCGCAGGCAGCTCAGTTACCCGGTCAGCCTGCTTCTTGCGCTGTTACGCAAAAAACTTGCCGAATTCGATGCCGGAGCAGGAGAGACACGCCTGATTCTTTCGCGTGACGAGGTGGTTGAGCTGATCCGGATTTTTCTCCCTCCCGGCAGCAACGAGGTTAAGCTGATCGATCAGGTCGATATCACGATCAATAAAATTGTCGAGCTTGGGTTTATCCGCCGTTTGCGTGGGGAGCGGCAGATGATTGAAGTCCGTAGGATTATCAAGGCTTTTATTGACGCCCAGTGGCTGGCCGATTTCGATCAGCGTCTCGATGAATACCTGCAGCAGCCGGTGGAACCGAAGGAGAAACGTGATGAGTGAAGCTCTTGAAATGGGATTTATTGCCGACGACCGCCTTGCCGGTTTTCGATTGCAGCGTCTTGAGGTGTTCAATTGGGGCACCTTTGACGGAAGGGTCTGGACGCTGAAACTTGATGGAAAAAACGGTCTCCTCACCGGGGACATAGGTTCCGGGAAATCGACGCTGGTCGATGCGGTGACAACGTTGCTGGTTCCCGGCCAGCGCATTGCCTACAACAAAGCGGCAGGCGCCGATACCCGTGAGCGTTCGCTGCGTTCATACGTGCTTGGCTATTTCAAGTCGGAGCGTCAGGAGAGCCTCGGAGGCGGCGCCAAACCGGTGGCTTTGCGCGATCTTAATGGGTATTCGGTGATTCTCGGCGTTTTTCATAACGATGGTTACGACAAAACCGTGACCCTTGCCCAGGTGTTCTGGATGAAGGATGCCGTCGCACAGCCTGCGCGCATGTACGCCGCATGTGAATGTGATCTTTCCATCGCTCAGGATTTTTCGGGTTTCGGTACTGAAATCACAGCCCTGCGCAAACGGCTTCGCAGTGAGGGCGTCGATCTGTTCGACAGCTTTCCGCCTTATGGTGCCTGGTTCCGCCGTCGTTTCGGCATCGATAACGAACAGGCGCTCGACCTGTTCCATCAGACCGTTTCGCTCAAGTCGGTTGGCAACCTTACCGATTTTGTGCGCACCCACATGCTCGAACCGTTCGATGTTGCGCCCCGTATTGCAGCGCTTATCCAGCATTTTGAAAATCTCAATCGTGCTCATGAAGCCGTTCTCAAGGCCCGGCGGCAGATAGAGATGCTGCAGCCACTCGTGGCTGATTGTGATCATCACGGTGAAATTGCGAAAACAGCCGAAAATCTGCGCTCATGCCGCGATGCCCTGCGTTCCTGGTTTGCATCGCTCAAGCTTGAACTGCTCGACAAGCGTCTTTCCTCTCTCGATGAGGAGCTGACCCGACAGACGGTGGCTGTCGAGCGCCTGCAGGAGCAGCGCCGGTCGCAGCAGGAGCGTGAACGGGAGTTGCGCCGCACCATCGCCGAAAACGGCGGCGACCGGATTGAAAGCATCGGTTCGGAAATCCGGCAGAAGCAGGAAGAGCTTGAACGGTGCCGGCAGAAGGTCGTTCGGTACGAAGAGCTTGTCGGCCTGCTCGGTGAAGCTCCCGCAAAAGGCCTGGATGAGTTTTTAAACCAACGTGAAGGTCATGCCGCCATGCGCGAGGAGAGTGCGGACGGCGAGGCGAAGGTGCAGAACGATCTCAACGAAGCAGGAGCGCTCTTTACCCAGGGGCGGCAGGAACATGAGCGACTTACCGCTGAAATCAACGGCTTGAAAGCCCGGCGCAGCAACATCGATGAAAAACAGGTTGCAATTCGTCGTTCGCTTTGCTGCGCGCTCGATATTCCGGAAGACGAAATGCCGTTTGCCGGAGAGCTGCTGCAGGTTCGCGAAGAGGAGCGGGAGTGGGAAGGGGCTGTTGAACGTCTGTTACGGAACTTCGGACTCTCCCTGCTGGTGCCCGATCGCTACTATGCCGCTGTTGCAGAGTGGGTAGATCGAACGCATCTGCACGGACGTCTTGTTTATTTCAGGGTGCGCAAGCAGCCGCAGAGCAGCTGCCAGCCTGAGTATGAGGCATCACTTGTGCGAAAGATCGCCATTAAAACCGATTCGCTTTTTTTCGACTGGATGGAGCGGGAAATTACCCACCGCTTTGATCTGGTCTGCTGTGCGAGCCAGGAAGCGTTCAGGCGCGAGAAAAAAGCCATTACCCTTTCCGGACAGATCAAGGCTCCGGGCGAACGCCACGAAAAAGATGACCGTCACCCTCTCGACGATCGCAGCCGCTATGTGCTGGGATGGAGCAACGCCGCTAAAATTGCGGCGCTGGAAGAGCGTGCCGGGCGGCAGGAGGAGCATCTTGCTGAACTCGCCGCGAAAATCTATGGCTTGCAGCAGCAGCAGTCGTCGCTTAAGGAGCGGCTTACCGTGCTTTCAAAGCTTGACGAATATCCCGATTTCCGCGATCTCGACTGGCAGCCGCTTGCCGTCGCCATCGCGCGGCTGGAAGCCGAAAAACGGGATCTTGAAGCGACATCCGATATTCTGCAAACCCTGGCCGCACAGCTCGCTGAACTGGAATGCGAACTGCAGGCGACGGAACACCAGCTTGACGAGCGGAAAGACAAACGCTCGAAAACCGAGCAGAAAATCAGCGGGTTCAGTGAGTTGCGCCAGCAGGCAGAGATGCTGCGGGATGAATCGGGGCCGGAAGCTGCCGTGCAGTTCGCCGTGCTCGAATCCATGAGGGATGAAGCTCTTGGCGGCCAGGTGCTGACCGTCGAGTCGTGCGACAAAGGTGAACGGGAGATGCGCGACTGGCTGCAGGCCAGGATCGACTCGGAGGACAGGAGGCTCTCCAGGCTCGGCGAAAAAATCATCAAAGCGATGACCGAGTACAATGAGGAGTGGAAACTGGAGACCCGTGAGGTAGATGTCAATATTGCCGCCGGGTACGAGTACCGTACCATGTTTGAGCAACTCCAGGCAGATGATCTGCCGCGATTCGAGGGACGGTTCAAGGAGCTGCTCAACGAGAATACCATTCGTGAAGTTGCCAATTTTCAGTCGCAACTGGCCCGCGAGCGGGAGACCATCAGGGAGCGTATTGCGCGTCTCAATGAATCGCTCACGCAGATCGACTTCAATGCGGGCAGGTACATCACCCTCGAAGCTCAATTGAACCTCGATTTTGACATCCGGGAATTTCAATCGGAACTGCGAGCCTGCACCGAAGGGAGTTTAACCGGCTCCGATGACGCGCAGTATTCCGAAGCCAAATTCCTTCAGGTTCGGCGCATCATCGACCGGTTCCGGGGTAGAGATGAACACAGTGATCTTGACCGGCGCTGGACGCTCAAGGTCACCGATGTTCGAAACTGGTTCGTTTTCGCTGCAAGCGAACGGTGGCGCGAAGACGACAGCGAGCATGAACACTATGCCGATTCAGGAGGCAAATCAGGAGGACAGAAGGAGAAGCTCGCCTATACAGTGCTGGCCGCCAGTCTGGCCTATCAGTTTGGTCTGGAGTGGGGCGCGGTGCGTTCGCGATCGTTTCGCTTTGTCGTTATCGACGAGGCGTTCGGGCGTGGTTCCGACGAATCGGCCCAGTACGGCCTGCAGCTTTTCGCACAGCTCAACCTGCAACTGCTGATTGTCACTCCGCTGCAGAAAATCCACATTATCGAGCCGTATGTTTCAGGAGTGGGTTTCGTTCATAACGAGGACGGACGAGCTTCGGTACTGCGCAATCTCACCATCGAGGAGTATCGTGCGGCAAAACAGGATGTCGAGGGATGAGCTGGACAACTCCGGCAGATCTGAAAGTCCAGGCAGAGAAGCTCTGGAATCGCGGTTTGTTGCTTTCCGCCCTCATGGCAGAAGAGCCGCTTTTTCCCCGTCGTCTGGTGCTCAAAGGCCCCGATTCACGGCAGCTTGGCGAATCGTTTGCCGAGGTGCGCGACTGGATTGCCCGGCTTTCGGGCGCGGCGAAACACTACCGTATCGTTTGGCGTACCCTCAACCATAGAATTCTCGGTGCCAACACGATTCCATCGGAAATCTGGATCGATTCACTGGAGGATGCGCTGGCCTTCATCGGTAAGCGGCATGATGCCGATCGGTTTGCCGATCTCGTTGCCCTGACCCGCCAGAGAGAGCCGTTGTTGATGGAATGGATGGCAAAACGGCCACTGCGCGCTCTTGAACTGGCCGGCGAGTGGCAACGGATGCTCGATATTGTTGTATGGATGCAACAACATCCCCGTCCCGATATCTATTTGCGGCAGCTCGACCTGCCGGGCGTGCACAGCAAGTTTATCGAAGCGCACCGCGGCGTGCTGGGGGAGCTGTTCGATCTGGTGCTGCCGCCGCAGAAAATCGACTCGACCGCCTCAGGCGTCGGCGGGTTCTGCCGCCGGTACGGATTCAGGGACAAACCCTTACGGGTACGGTTCCGCATGCTCGACCCTGAACTGGCGCTGCTGCCTGGAGAAAACGAACAGGATGTAACGCTGAATCAGGCAGCTTTTGCCCATCTTGACCTTCCGGTAGAAACAGTTTTTATAACCGAAAACGAAATCAATTTTCTCGTTTTTCCACAGCTACCGCATGCCATGGTGATTTTCGGGGCCGGGTACGGTTTCGAGAATCTTGCTGCCGCAGGATGGCTTCAAGGGAAGAAAATCCATTACTGGGGGGATATCGATACTCACGGATTCGCCATTCTCAACCAGTTGCGCAAGTTCTTTCCCCAGGCAGTTTCCCTGCTGATGAACAAACAGACGCTCCTTGCCCACCGGACGCTGTGGGGCGTTGAACCACAATCCGAGACCGGTGATCTCTCACGACTCACCGATGAAGAACATACCCTGTACGATGAGCTGCGTAGCAACAGCTTGGGGGAGAGTGTCAGGCTTGAGCAGGAACGGATCGGTTTCGATTATCTGGTTGCTGCGCTGGAAAAGTTGTGACGTGTTTCCGATAAAATGTAGTCGGTTGGCGGGGAGATTATCGCGAACAAGGGTGATTATGACCCTTGTTTGTTGCGTTGATGAACAACGTCCCCGAGGTGTCCTGCACGCTTGCACCAACCGTTCCCATGCTTCGGCTTTTGCTGCTACCGCAGGTAACCGTTGCATCACTGCATCTTCAACATCACCTCGCCCTTTTCCCTATTCGTTTTCCCAGAAAAATACACTCTTTTACGCTATTGCACTACATCCCTTACTCTTGCTCCTTCCATCAAGCCCGCTGGCGGTAATCCGCCAGTGAAGTCTCGGTAAGAAGGTAGCTTTCCTTCCAAGCGGTAACCATGCACCACTTCTTGAGCAATCGCAACATCCAGCGCTGCCCGGTCCACACCGGTCTGACCGCCGGAAATGATTTTTAAGTCATAGACGCAAAATCACAGGGAAATCTTCAGGGTTCCATCACCCTCCTCCACCCTGTAAACGCTCAATGGCCCCTTTGCGGGTCCTTCGATCAGCTTGCCATCATAGGAAAAAGTCGATGTGCCTATGCTGCAGCACTGAACCGTTCCTGTTCCCGGAACGGGATCAAGCTGGCGTTTGCCATGCGTACACACATTTTTCAGTGCATGAAACCGACCGTCGTCGCCGTGGACGACAAGAAGCGAAGACTCAAGGCCTTTGCCGTCAAGGCAAACAGCCGTACCTGCTTTATCAAGCTCCTGTGCTTTTGACAGATCGACCGTTACCGTCCCGTCCTGCAGCGACCAGCAATCTGCAGATACCGGTTTGTTGGTAGCAGGACGGCCCAAAAGACGCTGAAAAAAATTTCTTTTAAGTTTTGTTACACTCATGGCGGGAATAAGGTTTATATGAATAAAAAAGCCTTTGAGACAACAAACCAACATAATACATATGCAGAACACAGAGGCGCCATAACTTGAAAATCACAGATTTTTTTTTACTATAGAAGAGTAAGCTACTTTAACGAAATCCATACTGACACCTAATCTGAATTATTCACGAAAAAGAAAAAAAGAGCATAAATACCGCAATTCATTATATTACTGGTAGTTAAGGTTGTAACAAGGACGCGATATCTATGCAACCCCTTTCAGAGAATATAGGCACACATCAGAGTACTCAGCAAACATTATTTTCATACAATGCAGCAGCATCCGTTACTCCGGTCAAAGGCAAGACCGTGGCTCTTGATTTCCAGGGTGGGAATATCACCAGTGATGCCGGATTACTGCTATTGAGGGAGAGCGAATCCCAGCTTGGGATCATCTGAACAATCATTAAAAATGACAGCTTTGGATAACTATTTTGAAAAACAATTTGAGTTAAGATATTTCGAAATGAATCAATTCGGAGAGGCTTCATCTGCTACTATTTTAACTTTACTTGAAGAAACAGCAGCTGAACATTGCTATTCAATAGGTCATAGTTTATATGAACTTGAGAAGCAAAATATAGGATGGGTATTGCTTTCTGGGATTATGACAATGGACCGTTATCCAATTTATAAAGAAAAAATAACTATAAGAACATGGCTATCCAGTTATTCAATGATTAAGGGGATTAGGGAGAATATTATTTATGATGAAAAAATGAGTGTTATAGGTAAGGCTAAGGGACTGTGGGTTTTCTTTGATTTTATAAGAAAGAGACCGATACAAATATTTGATTCGATTAAAGAACGATGGTCATACTGTATTGAAGAAAGTATAAAACATGACATAACGAAAAAGATAAATATATTGAATTATACTGCGCATATTAAAGAGTTTATAGTTCATCGCTTTGATGTTGATGCAAATCAGCATTTAAACAATATTAGATATTTGCAGTGGTTGATAGAGTCCATTTCAGATGAAATTATTGATAATTATTATTTATACTCTATTGATGGGCGGTTTGTTGCAGAGGCTCAATATGGTGACACAATTATGTCTTTTGCTGATAGAGATATAGACGATAATTCTTTTATCCATGCGATTAAGAATCAAAAAAACCATAAAGTTTGTGCCGTAGCAAAAACTTTATGGAAGAAAAGATTATAATAGCACGAACGCACAACAAACGGCATGTAAAAATATTTGGTTTTCAGGTTTTGAAAACGACAATCCGTTTCGAATCATGATAAAGAAATACCCTCAGGGCGCTTGGTCGGTTCTATTCCGCTTTTCGCAATCGAATATGAATAGTCGTGAGTGCAATAGTCCGATATATTGTATATACTTGAATATTACTGAACGAATGCGATTTTGAATCTTGATACGACCCGAAATTCAAGCCTTGCCTTGGATAAAATTATGAAACCATCAAATATCCTTCGTACACTGTTCATGCTGTGCGGGTTACTCCTGATGATGACGCACGAGGCCGTTTATGCAGAGGTTGCGGAAGCCCCAACTGCAAAATCAAGCAAGCTCACCGTGCAAAAAATTCCGGTATACAAGCTCTGTCCCGACCTCAAAGCCGACCTCACGCTGACAAAAGGCGACAACGGGATGGTCACTATTTCCGGCAGGGTGTCCAATGTGGGCAAAGGGAACTGCAACATTGCATCCGTGGCAGAGGTGATCATGAATTTGGCTTATGCACCCAAGTATTCCTACAATATGACCGGTGTGTCGGTTGTCCTCGCCACCGAGACGGTCACCGCTCTCTATGAAGGAGCCTCATTTACGGTTAACACCACATACCAGATCCCTGACTTCGACGGCTGGGCCACGGGAAGCGTGCAGGGCAATGCCAAACGCCTTTTTACCCTGCGTATTATCCAGGAGGACAGGTCTCCCTACAAAACCGGCGAAGACTGCAACGTTGAGAACAAGACCGCATCCGGAGAGGTTGCCTACCGGGATGCGCAGCACTAAGGGGCATGCCGATGAAGCACGCGCACCTGTGTGATGTTTCAGTGATGAGGGGGGATAATTATTTGATTTATGGGCATCTCTATTTATTCGAAAACAATATATCTTTTATAAAAGCAATAACTTAACGATCACGAAAAGCCCTGAATTTCGTATATTACAGCGGTTTCGTTCACACCTTTGCTGCTGTCATGAAAAACATCAATCCTCTCGGACTTTTCGATGAACATTTTCTTCTGGAACGGCTCACCAAGCTCAAAGATCCGCTTGTGAGACTGGAAGCATATATCGACTGGAACATCTTCGCGCCCATTCTTGCTGTCGTTTTCAGCAAGCCTGAAAACAGCAGCAATGCAGGTCGGCCTCCGTTCGACAGGATCATGATGTTCAAGCTCCTCATTCTGCAGAGCCTTTATAACCTCTCTGATGATCAGATGGAGTTCCAGATCACTGACAGGCTGAGTTTCAAGCGTTTCCTTGGACTGAAGTCAAGCGACAGAGTCCCTGACGCCAAAACCATCTGGAAGTTCCGAGAGACCTTGATTCAGGAAAATGTCATTCAGGCACTGTTTCACCGGTTCAACCAGGCCCTTGATGATCAGTCCATTTTTGCCAACACAGGCCAGATCGTTGATGCCAGCTTCGTTGAAGCACCCCGGCAGCGCAATACCCGTGAAGAGAACAAAGAGGTCAAGGCCGGAAGAACTCCTGAAGCCTGGAAACTCAAACCAAACAAGCTTCGCCAGAAAGACCGTGATGCCCGGTGGACCAAGAAGAACAAGATGAACTTCTACGGCTACAAGAACCATGTAAAGGTCGACAAGGGAACAAAGCTCATTCGAGACTACATGGCAACCGACGCTTCAGTCCACGACTCTCAGGAACTTGAAATCCTTATCGATAAAAGTGATGTCGGTCAAAAGCTCTACGCGGACGCAGTCTATATCGGGCAGGAAGCAATCATTGACCACTGTGGCATGACGAATGCAGTCCATGAAAAAGGCACCCGGAATCATCAACTCACCGAAGCCCAGAAAGAATCAAATCGAGAGAAATCCAAAACACGAGCCAGAGTCGAGCATGTCTTTGGATTCATGACCAATACAATGAATGCCATGTACATCAGAACCATCGGTTATGCAAGGGTTGAAGCAAAAATCGGCTTGAGCAATCTGACATACAACATGATGCGCTGCGTGCAGTTAAACAAGAAAGTCTACAATGTGTTCCTCTGGGATAACTACGCCCAATAAGTGCTTCCAGAGGGATTTTCAGCCCGAAATGTGTCAAAGAACAGTGTTTTTCAGGATCAAAAAAGGTTCTCGCCGGAATACCGGCCAGAACGATATATCAAAAAAAACTCAATTCTTAGAGGTTCCCTTATGTTAGCCATGTCATCCTGCCCCTTGATCCTCACCACCTACTACTGGTAGATTCAGCATTTCCTCAGGAATTGGCCTACGGGTTTCCCGTGGGTACGTTTCCGACAGCTTCACACAGGGCAATTACTCATCCTGCATGTGCCGGTGGGGCCAACTGACGATATAGTTGGTTCTGCAAAGAACAATTCAATTACGCGACTTCACGTCGCACCATCTATGTTAAGACATAGTGAACGTCCCCTATTTCTTAAGAAATCACTTCCTCCAGCTTTGTCCTGCGGCCTGATCCGTGTGCGTTCGTCGCTCCCGACTGTTGACAAACGCAGTATCGGTAGAGCGGATTTTCTCAAAACATTATCCTTCAGCGTATCACGCTCGGCCTGTCGTGTCCCTTCACGATGGAAAGCATATCCATCAACTTCAATAACAAGAAGCGGGCTTTTATCGATTTTACGATAGATCATAAAATCGGCATGAGTCCACGGATGGGTTGCATAGGCAAACTCTTCGCTCGTCAGATTCTCTGTATCCCGAACGATCATCGAGAGTGGGAATTGAAAAATAACCCCTAACCCTCTATAAGCGTCTTCCTGAAGCACCGCCTCGATTTCAATGTTTGCAAGGTTCTCGGAATCGTATTTCGAAATCCGTTTTCGCTTTTTAAATACTTTCAGACGCACTGCCGCGTAGTCATGATAGAGGAGGTCAAAGACAGAACGAACCTTGCCGGGAATAACTTCACAGTTGTTGTACCGGATGTAACGAACAAGATCAGCGACATTGCCATTCCCTTCCGCCATATCTTTGGACACAACTAACCGAAGCTTTTCCTGTGCGCGGGATACGGCAACATTGAGCAGATTGGGGTTATCGACAAATTCGTTGAATTCATTCGATACGGTAGTTATAATAATCACCCGCTTTTCCCTGCCTTGGTACTTATGCACCGTATCGATTTCAATCTTTTCTGAGCCGACTGTCGACTGCATACGGGTTACCTGTTCCCTGTAGGGTGAAATAATGCCGATATTGGCAGGATCGATCTCACTCAGCTCAGGTAAAACAGTTTGTGTGATTTCATCAATCTGGCGTTGATTGAATTGACCGCGAGCATGTCGTCCCTCTACAGTTGTATAAGCACGAAGAACATCCGCTTCCCCTTGATCATGCGTCATGATCAGGAGGTCGCCCCCATAGAACTTCTGGTTGCAAAACTGAATGATTTTGGGATGACACCGATAATGCTCTCTTAACAGCGTTTCGGGAATTTCAGAAAAGGCTGATCGCACTGCAGAAAGCAAGCTGTGCCGATCAAACCTGACATGATCCGGCAGATCGTATTGTAATGCGATCGCGCTGGATCTCTTTTGATCTTCATCTGTCAAGACATTGGGCAGCTGCATGGGATCCCCCACGACGACAAGCTTCTTTGCGCACGCCATCGCAAGAGCGCCACTGAGCAAGTCGACCTGACTGGATTCATCGACAATCACACAATCGAAAACATAACCGGACTTGAGCGAGGTAATGACTGAAAAGGTTGTACTGAGAATAATGGGATATTCATTGAGGAATTCTTCTGGGTGCCGCCGGAGATCATCGATAGTAAATTTTTTTCGTTCGCGATTGTTGTAACGCCCCGCCAGATGATGCTTCAGCAGCTGTAACGACAGCGCAGTCAGCCGCTCCAGCCGCTTGTCGAAACGGTAGCCGGCAAGTGCGTCTTCAAGCGATTTTCGACTGGCTTCCATATCAGCTATCTTACGCAGATAGTAAGCCTTTTGCAGCATGAGAATTCGGGCCCCCATGCTGAGCCCCAACAGAGCTCTGCCTTCCTTTCCAAAACGGAACAGAAGAGCGATTTTCTCCAGAAAACCAGTGCGAAAACCCGATTCCACTTGTGTTTCCTTCGCAGCCCTCTTCTCATAAGACTGCCAGGCTTTCAACAACTTCCTTGCGGGTGACTGAGGCTGAAATGGCCTAACCATTAGCTTCGGTTCACGACCTCTCACTTCCTCCTCAAACTTTGTGAAGTAAGCTATTTCAAGCTGAAACGCATTGATCTCTTGAACGAGAGCTGCCAGCTCGTTTTTCTTTACAAATGCATCATCAAGCTCGCTATTGAGAAAAAGGACCTCCTTGCGCACTCGCTTTTCCTCTTTCGGCTCAAGTGTTGACAGCATATGCGCTTCAGATGTTTGCCCCTGGATAAACGCCTCTTTGTTCTTCTTGCTGTCGAGAAATGCCGACACGAAATCCAGCTCATATTTCTGGAGCTTTTCCTGCACATTGGCTGTAGCCGAATTGTTGTTGGAAACCACGGCAACCTGCTTATCAAGAAGCAGCATATTGGCAATCAGGTTCAGGATGGTTTGGGTCTTACCGGTTCCCGGCGGCCCCTGAACTATAGATACAGGATTCTTAATCGCCTGCTCTACGGCCTTTTTTTGGCTCATATTGCATCCGAACGGAAATATGAGATCCGTAGAAGCTTCCGTTGCAGTATTAGGGACGCAAGCATCCAGAAAGCACGACAGGATACTACGGCCCGACACAGTGCTCAAATGCCGATATTTCATTGCCATCAGCGACTTGTCGTTATTCGTCCTGAAAGTAGTGGCTTCAGCAAGTTCCCGAAAATAAGCAAGCACATCAGGATTGCGACCATTAGACGGGTTTATCGGCTGAACAGAAAGATCCGAAAACCGGCCGCAACAGCTCTCACCACCTCTCTGAAAGATTTTGACCCACTGGTCGAAATGCAATACCGCCTCAACCTCGGCAAACAAGTCACCGTCAAGGCGCACTCGACTATTTAAAACGGGTATATGCGCCGGACTCGAAAGCCACTCTACATTACTCCGGTCGTAATCATAGGATTTTCCGCCTTTAAACATCACGGACATACTCCACCCATTCCGCGCGATGCGCAGAACCTGAGCCGTACGATCCTCACCCTTTATAAGGATGAGGTGTTGCCTCGGATTTATTCCATTCTGTCCACCCACCATATTATATCACAGTCTAGCAAACGCTATTGGAAAGACTTGTAATTGTTTCAGAATTAAGGAAATAGGGGACGCTGTACACTTCGTGCACTAATTCTGATTGATCTTCCGCTTTCGTTCAATGACGCGGGAGAAGATCTGGTCCGCATGCGCCCCAGGCTCAGCCACACGGTGGCGAAGCCATCAAAACTGAGTTCCATATCACTACTGCTCGAAAAATGGACGCTCCGGTACCAGAGAGTCTCGATAAAATGCAGAGGACTTTTGAGAAGGAGGGGCAGCGCCTTTCCGCTGCATGAACAGCTTGTTAGCAACTTAAACTTGGCCTTATTTTGTCTACTGGGTGGGGGCCACAACAGACTTCTTTTTCGTTTTTTTCTGATATTTTCCTGACGGTACTTTTTTTCGAGGAAGGGGAGACTTGGAGAGCATTTGCTGATGAGGGTTGTGTGCGTATGGTGCGATTGCTTTCTGATAATGAATGATGGGCTTTGTGGGGCGTTCAGTGGGCAGTATATTAAAAGGATACGAAATCAAATAGCAGGACATGAAACCATCATTGGCTGAAACGCACGCCGCGCTCCTGACGAAAGAGGGGCGGAAGGTGATATTGCATCGGGAAGTGATCTCTTCTTCGCGGGTGGAGGGGATTTCCTGTGCCAAGAGCGTGCTCGGCAAGTTGACTGTCAGCAAAAAGTCAGGCAAGGCTGTCGTTGCCAAGAAGTGCCTCGTCAAGAAGGGTGCACATAAGGATTAGGTCCAGCGTCTGAATCGATTTGACATAATCGTCGAATCGCCTATAAAATACCTCCCAGTCAAATCCGCTGTATCCTGCCTGCAACGCCATGAGCGTTGCGACGAGCCTTGCGGTGCGTCCGTTCCCTTCCCTGTATGGATGGATGAACAGGAGTTCAAGGTGCACTCTGGCGATTTTCTCAATGACTTCTTTTCTTGTCCCATGGCATGGGGTGCTGGGTTTGAGAATTGTGTCTTCGACCTCCTGGAGGCTTTGCCCCAGGAAATGAGCAGGGGGGAAGAGGAAGCCTTCTTTTGAGAGATTAACGGTTCTGGGTTTGCCGGCCCATGCGTAAATGCGGCCGAAAAAGACGCCGTGTATGGCGTTGATGTCGTCGACGCTCAACTGCTGATTACTGCTGAAATGCGTGATCATATAGTCGAAGGCGTCGGTATAGCCTTTGACTTCGGCCTCGTCAATTTCGTCCTTGCTGGTGATGCCCAAGAGGTTTTTCAGTACCGTGCACTGAGAGCCCGGCTCATTTTCCTTCGCGCCAGATGCGTGGTATTTCGTGCTGAAGGAGTCATTGTTCTCCTTCCTTTTGTTTCGGCGTTCCATGCTGTCGATGCGATCCTCGTCCGGTTGAAGAGTCTGGGCTTTGATGGATGTTGCTGGCGTAGGGTTCAAGCGGTCTTGCGAACAATTCGCAGTGCAGGCGGCTGTTCGAATGGTACCGTTGTGGTTACGAATCCTGCATAGTGTCGCTTCGTCTCATCAAGCATATTTGCGTGCGCTTCGGTCTTATATTTGTATCGCGAACTCTTTTTGGGGTGTTTGTTGGATCTTGGGTCGGCTGGAGATCCTTTGCTGGTGAGGGTGTGGGCAATAGTGGATTCGAACCACTGACCTCTTGCGTGTGAAGCAAGCGCTCTAACCAACTGAGCTAATTGCCCTCATGAAAACAGCCTGTTAAGGTAATGATTGGAAGTGATTTGGCAAAATTATCGTTTAAGTAAGATGGTGGTTTGCCGGGGCTATGAACTTCAAGGAGATTTGTATTGATGAGGGGTCTTGTGATATATTCATGTATAAGCTACTTTTTCACGAATATTTAAATCCCGAACAGATGAATGAGAGTCAGATTGATATGGTGAAAAAAACCATTGGGGCGGGCGGAGCTGTTGCTCTTGCTCCTCTTGCTGCACCGGTTGTTGCTCCGGTATTGAGCGGGTTTGCGGGTATTGCGGTTCTTGGACTCGGTGCAATGGCGGTTGGTTCTCTGATAGGGAAGGTTGCCGGAATGATAACGGGCGATTCAGATTCATCGGTGCCGCAAAAGGATCAGGAAGGCGAGTAGAGAGTTGTTCACTTATGATTCGTTGTCCAAGCCGCAGAAATGCGGCTTTTTTTTGTTTGGCTGGAACCAAGTTCCTTTCTGTCCTGTTTAATGAGTATGAGAATAATTTCAAGAGACTTTCGTTCCGTCATACTGGTTCTGGCGGTATATTTTTTGACTGCGGCTTCCGGCTGCACTGCAACTACACAAAAGGAGGACTGCGTGAGCTATAATGATCTTTCCCTTGACGAGCAGAGGGTTATAGAGAATAAGGGAACGGAGATGCCGTTTACTGGCAAATATTATCTGAATAAAGAGTCGGGGGTATACCTTTGCCGTAGGTGCGATGCTCCTTTGTTCCGTTCTGATGATAAGTTTGAGTCGGGTACGGGTTGGCCAAGTTTTGACGATGCCATTCCGGGAGCCGTGCGCGAGGTTCCTGATGCTGATGGCCGTAGGACGGAAATTGTGTGCAGCAACTGCGGGGCGCATTTGGGGCATGTGTTTTTTGGTGAGTCGATGACTGATAAAAATGTGCGTCATTGCGTTAACTCTGTCTCGCTTGATTTCAGGCCTGAGGCAACGGCACCTCAGTCGGAAGAAAAAGCGGTGTTTGCAGGTGGGTGTTTCTGGGGAGTGGAGCATCGGCTCGCGGTTTTAAAGGGTGTGCGTTCAGTCACTTCAGGTTATACCGGCGGCACGCTTGAGAACCCCTCGTACAGGGATGTCTGCAGTGGAAAAACCGGACATGCTGAAGCGGTGGAGGTGGTGTTCAATCCTGAAGAGGTCAGCTATGAAACACTTGCAAAGCTGTTTTTTGAGATTCATGATCCTACCGAGCTGAACCGTCAGGGGCCAGACAGGGGAACCCAGTATCGTTCTGCCGTTTTTTACCAGAATGATGAGCAGCGGGCTGTTGCCGGGAAATTGATAGAGGAGCTGAAGGCGAAAGGGTACCCGGTAGTGACCACGGTGGAGAAGGCAGGGCGCTTCTGGCCTGCGGAGGAGTATCATCAGGATTATTATGAAAAGACGGGGCATGAGCCGTATTGCCATTTTTATAAAAAGCGGTTTTAAAAAAAAGAAGCCATCTGCTTGACAGGTGGCTTCTTTTGTGGTATGTTATTGGCATATGCTAATAATCATTCACTGAATATCTCTCATATCATATGCCGCGACCAGTCAAATGCAGAAAAATAGGGTGCAGGCCGGAGTTTGTGGTTTTCAAGCCCGCAGGCGTTCCTGTTGATGAACTGGAGTCGATTGAACTGACGGTTGATGAGTTTGAGGCTATACGGTTGGCGGATTTTGAGGGGCTTTATCAGGAGGAGGCTGCCGGGCGGATGCATGTTTCGCGACAGACTTTCGGCAATATCCTCAGCTCGGCGCGCCATAAGGTTGGCGTGATGCTGGTAACAGGAAAGCAGTTAACAATAACAGGAGGAACAATCATGATGACAGAACAGAGACTTTTCAAGTGCAGCGGTTGCGGCCATGCATGGGGTATTGGGCACGGTGTGCAGCGTCCTGAGGTATGCCCGTCGTGCGGTAGTGCAAACATCCATCGCATTTCGCCAGGCGGCGGAGTTGGTGGTGGAATGGGCGGCGGAGGCCGTTGCCGGGGGCTTAGAACCGGGCTTCACCGCGAAGGAACCGGTATGGGACAGGGTGGTGGCGGTGCGCATGAGCACGACCATAACCATGACCATGATCATTCACATAACATCGGAAACGGTAGCTCCGGTGCTGCTGAGGGAGAGAGCATATGAAAATTGTTATTCCTCTTGACGATAATGCCGGCGAACAGTCGGTTGTGTGTGAGCATTTCGGAAGTGCCCCATGGTTTGCCATAACCGATACGGAATCGGGCCAGGTGCAGATAACCGGAAACCCGAACAGTGAGCATGTGCATGGTCAGTGTACGCCAGCTGAGTCATTTATCGAGATGGGCGTGAACGCCGTCATCTGCAACGGTATTGGGGCCAGAGCGGCCTCAAGGCTTCAGGTGCTTGGTATTGAAGTGTATATGGCCGACATGGCTCCAACACTTGGTGTGGCTCTCAAACGCTTTGCCGATGGGGATCTTCTCAAGGTCACTGCGGCGGAGGCCTGCCAGGGTCACGACTGCCACTGAACTCAAGGTTATTAAGCCTGCTTTTGCTCGCTGACTGGTTTATGCGAGGAGGAGCAGGCTTAGAGCCATTACGGCCATGCCGGCAATAAGCCCGGTAATGGCCAAATGGTGCTCTCCATACTCTTCTGCGGTAGGCAGAAGTTCATCCAGCGAAATATAGACCATAATGCCTGCTACGGCGGCCAGCACGCTTCCGAATACCGTGGGGTTCAGCCATGGCTTGAGGATTGCAAATCCGATAATGGCGCCAAGTGGCTCGGCCAAGCCTGAAAGAAAGGAGTAGGTGAAGGCTTTCTTTCGGCTTTTTGTTGCAAAGTATATGGGTACGGCTATGGCCATTCCTTCGGGAATGTTGTGCAGTGCAATGGTGGCAGCAATAACAATGCCGAGGTTCGGGTTTGAGAGGGCGCTAAAAAAAACAGCCATTCCCTCCGGGAAGTTGTGGATGGCTATGGCGGCTGCGGTAAAAAGACCCATCCGGTTCAGGCGCATGCTGTCGGGAACCTGATCTTCCATTCGTCCGATAAACGACATTTCATGCGGATTTTCAACATCGGGTACCAGCTGGTCAATAACCCATATAAAGAGTATTCCTCCAAAAAAAGCGAGCGTTGATATCCATGCTGCGGACTGGGCGGGCATGCCGGCAAGGAGCGCCGCTTCCGACTGTGGAAGAAGTTCAACAAAGGAGACATAGAGCATGATACCGGCAGAAAAACCAAGTGCAAGCGTCAGAAACCGTATGTTGGTGTGTTTCACCACAAGGGCCATTGCGCTGCCAATGCCGGTGGAAAGGCCCGCGAGAAGGGTGAGGAGAAGCGCGGGGTAGAACTCGTTCATGGGGCGGTTTCGACTATTGTGTTATGGATGGCGAGGAGGGCTGCAACCTCTTCTGTGCTGTTGCAGATTGTGTAGTAGTCACTGTACCCGTTGCATACCATGCGCTCTTCTGCAATGCGACGGAAGAACTCGAGCAGGGGATTCCAGAATCCGTTGATGTTTAGCAGGATGATGGGCTTCTGGTGATGGCCGAGATGTTTCCATGTCATAACCTCCAGCAGTTCATCAAGGGTTCCCAGGCCACCGGGAAGCACCAGATACGCGTCCCCCCATTCGGCAAGCTTCATTTTCCGCTCATGCATTGTTTCCACTACCGTGAGTTCGCTCAGTCCGTAGTGTGCTACTTCCCGTTCTTCAAGGAACCTGGGGATAATGCCACGGGCGGTCCCGCCGTTCTGCATCACCGCATCTGCAATGCAGCCCATCAGCCCAACCCTGCCTCCACCAAAGACAAGAGAGATGTTCATTGTCGCACATGATTTTCCGAGCGAGGCGGCCGCATCAAAATATTCGCGGGGTGCCTCGGTACTGGAACTGCAGTAGACGGTGAGGGCGTTGATCATGGTTTCAGGTAGTTTCTGGTGATGCTGTCGGGAGACTGCTGATAGACATAGGTTTTTGGGTGTTGCACTGTTTTGAGTTTCCATCCGGAGGCAGCGGCCCGTTCCCAAAGGTCGGTATCTTCAGCATACGGTAGATCACTGAACCCTTCCAGAGAAAAAAACAGTTCGCGTTTGCCGAAAAAGGTAGCGCCGGGAATGCACTGCTCAAGCGGAACCAGCAGCTCCGGGTTGTGGCGGTCGCGAACCATGGTGCCGGGTTGGGCAAGAATGCCGCCGACAAGAAGGTCTGGGGGAGAGGGTTCCGCCATAATGGCCATCCGGCTCGCAAGATGGTTGGGTAGGTAGTGGTCGTCGGTGTCGAGAAAGGTGATGAACTTTCCGAATGACGCCTGTATGCCGGCGTTTCGGGAGATAGGTGCTTTCCGGTTGCTGTGCTTCATGTACCGGACGCCTGGGTGCTGGAGCAGGTAAGGGTCAACAACCTGCATCGTATTATCGGCGCTGCCGTCGTCAATGATGAGAAGTTCCCAGTCGTTGAATGTCTGCTGGAGAACACTTTCAATGGCCGTTCCTATGCACCGGCTCCTGTTGAATGCCGGAATGACAACCGATATGCAGGGCTTTTGGCCGAACCTCATGGCCGTACTGCCTGAATGGCAAGAGCAGAAACAAGCATGCCGGCAACAAGAAAGTTCTGGGCGAGGGCATTGTAGCGGACATCCATGGTTCTGGGCGAGCGGACAAGGGGGAACTGGAGGATGAATTGGGGGATGATAAGCAAGAGGACAATGGCGCCATATAGCCCCTGCTCTCGTGAAAACAGGTAGAGTGCGGCAAGCAGCTGTCCGGCGTTGATAAGTATGGCGGCGAGCAGGGCGGCATTGGTTTCTCCGAACACCACGGGAAGCGTTCTGATTCCTGAGTGGCTGTCGCCCTTCAGGGACTTGAAATCATTGATGGTCATGGTTCCGGTGCTTGAAAGGGTAAACAGCCCGGCAATAACCAGCGAAGGGGTCAGTGAAGAGAGTGAGATGCTGCTGCTGTAGGCAATTTCTCCCGCCATCCAGGGAATGATGAGGTAGGAGAGAGCAACAATGATATTGCCAGCCCAGAGCCTTTTTTTGAGCTTAATGGGGTTGGCGCTGTAGAGGTGGGCATTGATAATACCGATGATGACATAAAGTCCTATAATCGGGTGTATCAGCCATCCTGCAAGCACCGAAAGTGCTGACCAGACGGCTATGAGGATGGTTGCGTTTTGAAGCGTTATAGCCCCTCCGGGAATGGGGCGGCTTGGTTCGTTGATTTCGTCAAGGTCGCGGTCGAAATAGTCGTTCAGCATCTGGCATGTGCCGGTTGCCAGAGGGCCGGTGAGCAGCATACCCAGAATGAACTTTTTCCCTGTCAAGTCATTCCAGCCGAACCCGCCACTGGCAACTGCTCCGCACAGGAAGCTCCACATAACTGGTATCCAGGTGACCGGTTTGAGAAAGCGGATGACCAGCAGGGTGGCTGCAAGGGGTTGTATTGGCTTCTGCACCTCGGCGTTGTGGAGTTAAGGTTGGGAAAAAATCGGCAGATTAAAATACTACGAAAATTTAAAGAAATGAACACTCGCCTGTAAAGGACAGGTGACACGCTAAAAGAACAGCAGGTTTTCTGTATTGGTTCACAGCTGTTATCTTACAGTTCACCCTTACCCTTCAAAATCATGTAACTATCGGAGACTCAGACCTATGGCAAAACAGAGCCTTTTTGGGGAGATGAAAAAAACTTTCATGCTTCACGCAATTGCCGCCCATTTCAGCAATGGACTGATTCCTGTGGCGGTTCTCTATCTGCTGCTTGCCATACCGAGTGGCAATATGTTTTTTGAACATACCGTCAAGCATATCATCATCATTACGCTGCTTGCCATTCCAGTCTCTTTTGCTTCGGGCATATATGACTGGAAAACAAAATACAGGGGCGCCAAAGCCCCCATATTCATGAAAAAGATACGGCTTTCCATCGTTCTGTTTGTTCTTTGCTTTGCAGGGGTGGGATTGCGCCTTGCTATTCCAGATGTTATGGAGATTGAAGGCCTTCTTCACTGGCTCTATATCGCGATTCTTCTCTCGATGCTTCCGGTGGTGACCCTGCTCGGACATTATGGAGGAAAACTGGCTTCGCAACCACGGCCCGTAAAGCCTGCTGGCAGCGTAAAAGAGCAGGCATGATCGACGCTGCAGTCGTCTCTGTGTTTTTTTCTGCATCTGTACTTCTTGCGCTCTCGCCGGGCCCCGACAACCTGTTTGTTATTGCCGAGTCGGCACGGAACGGTTGGCGGGCAGGTTTCTTGGTAACTCTCGGCCTCTGCAGTGGCCTGGTGTTTCATACGCTTGCCGTTGCTTTCGGGCTGGCTGCACTCATTCGCGAATCGGCCATGCTCTTTTTCCTTCTGAAGGTTGCCGGTGCTGGGTATCTTCTGTTGCTTGCATGGAAGGCGTTTTCCTCCGGCGATGCGCCCCACAGTGTGCCAATCGGCGTCCTGTCACCGGTGAAGCTTTACCGGAGAGGCATTGTGATGAATCTTTCGAATCCAAAAGTCTCCCTGTTTTTTCTGGCTTTTTTGCCCCAGTTTGCCGATCCTCGAAGGGGCCCTTTGGTTCCGCAGTTTCTGCTTCTTGGTCTTCTGTTCATTGTTGCCGCTTTTGGCGCGTTCACCCTGTTTAGTCTGGTTGCGGGGCATGCCGGCAGCCTGTTCTGGCAGTCTCCCCGGGCTCAGCGCATCATCAACCGCATGTCGGCTCTGGTGTTTCTTGGCCTTGCCCTCAAGCTGCTGATTTCAGTGCCTTGAGCCCGATGAATGCACCGGCTGGAAAGGTCTTTTTTGTACGGAATTTCGTACATTTAAAAAAGCATTATAGCGTACTGAACATTTTCTTTATGGATATAATCAATCTTGAAGAGGATATTCGTCCTCTCTCGGAGTTTCGTGCGCATGCTGCATCGTTCGTTGAGCATGTGAAGAAAACAGGGCGCCCGCTTGTCCTAACGCAGTATGGTAAAAGCGCCGTAGTGCTGCTTGATGTGAAGGAGTATCAGACGCTTCTTGCTCTTGCAGAACGCGCAGATATGCGATCCTTACATGCGTCATAATCCTGAAAAACTGAAAATGATACGGAAGAAAGTATGAGGTATATGGGTTCAGGCAGGGTTGGACGCAAGTTTTCCCTGCAGCTGGCGGCGGTGTCGCTTCTGATTATGTTTTCCCTTCTCTCCGGTGGCAGTCGGGCTGAGGCCGCTCGTCCGGTTGTGATGGATTCCTACATCATTAAGGATCTTGGCTATTCGCAAGTGTTTATGGTCAAGGATGCTGCCCGGCTCATCAGGCCGGCAAGTCTGACCAAAATACTTACCTGTGTTCTTGCCATTGAGAGCGGCAAGCTTGATCAGCTGGTGATTATTCCCCGTGAGGCAACCCTTGTGGAGCCCACTAAGGCTGGTTTCAGAGCAGGGGACCGGATTCGCTTGATTGACCTGGTGAAGGCGTCCATGGTCAGTTCCAGCAATGATGCGGCTTTTGCCATTGCAATACATTTGAGCGGGAGTGTAGAGAAGTTCGTTGCAGCGATGAACTACAGGGCACGGGCAATCGGGATGACCCATTCCTCGTTTACCAACCCTGCCGGATTTGACGCTGGAATCTATTCCGGGAATCTGTCGACGGCTCAAGATCTTCTTGTGCTGACGGAATATGCCATTATGTTGCCGCACTTCAACGACATTGCAGTGCTTGAGTCGATAGTTGTGCCTGAGCATCGCACAGGAAAGAGTTTCCTACTTCGCACGCATAATAAGCTACTTGCCCGTTATCCCTATGCTGTTGGCATTAAAACAGGCTTTACGCGTCGGGCGGGAAAGTGCCTTATCGCAAGGGCGCAGAAAGATGGCAGAGATATGCTTCTGGTTATGCTTAACGCACGAGGCGACAGGTGGACTATTGCTGAAGAGATGTTTGAAAAAGCTTTTTCCATTTCAGGTTCAGCCCTTCGCCGCTTTGCAGAGGCTGGCGTTGAAGGCTCCCAGAGAGATGAGCGGGCGGTGTGGAGCGGGAAGATGAAACTGCAGTAATGAGATTGGAATAATCAGGGAGAAGAAAAGATATGGTGAAACACATTGTTATGTGGAAACTCCGGGAACAGGCTAACGGAATGGGGCGAAGGGAAAATGCGCTTGCCATCAAGCAGCGGCTTGAGGCGCTTTCGGGTATGATTCCTGGTTTGTTCAAGATAGAGGCAGGTGTTGCTGAGGTGGTTGCTGAGGGCGGCTATGATGTGGTGCTTCTCTCTGAATTTGCCGACATGCAGGCGCTGGCCGATTATCAGACGCATCCTTTGCATGAGGCTGTGCGGGAGTTTATTGTAGCTGCGGCGGATGGTAGGACAGTTGTAGACTTCGAAACGGCATAAAAAAGCTGCCTGTTGGTACTGGCAGCATAAGCAGCATAAGAAAACGGATGTTTTCCAGGGTTAGCTTATCCCTGAACGATGCATTCTGCAGGGCAGACTGCAACGCATGCAGGTGAATCAGCATATCCTGCGCATTCGGTGCAGGTTGCTGCATCAATGACATAGATATCGTCACCGGCGGAAATAGCGTTAACCGGGCATTCGGGCTCGCAGGCTCCGCAGTAGGTGCATTCTTCGGTAATGTTGAGTGCCATATTGATTTTCTCTCTTAAGTGTTGGTAAAAAATAAAAGAACGATTCAACTCAGAACAAGTTAAGAAATATACAATATTTCAAGACTGAAAAAAAACCTCCGGTCCCAATCCATTGGATTAAAGGGCGGAGGTTTTTCTGTGTTTGAGTCCGAGCGTTCTGCTTTAGACCTTGATAATGGCGTCAACGGGGCAGATTGCAACACAGGCAGGCTCATCATGATGGCCTACACAGTCAACGCATGTGCTTTCATTGATTACATACAGGTCATCTCCGGGTGTAATGGCGCTAACGGGGCATTCGGGCTCGCAAGCTCCGCAGTATGTGCATTCGTCGGTAATTCTATGTGCCATGATGTCTCCTTTGGTTATTTATGGTTTCGTTGTCCAGGGGAAATCCCTTTCGTGGCAATGTAGTAAATAGTCTCCTGAAAATGCATTGCTGAATACGCCTGTTTTATCAGTTTCTTGAATCTTAACATACTGCGCCCTGTTTGCCTGCTCCAAGCGGTCTTCATATCTGTTTCCGCCATGGTATCTGACCCCCCCTTGAATATTCGTGGCATCCATAGCAGGGGGTTTTTTTGGATTAAGCGTTGACTGTCTGCGTAAGGCTGGAGCGCGGGAACCTCAAGGTGAAGGATGTTCCATCTCCGGGGTGGCTTTCAACGGAAATAAGGATACCCTGCAGGTCGGCAAGTTTTTTTACGATTGCCAGCCCGAGGCCAGAGCCACCGGAACTTGCACTCCTCGATTCACCCATCCTGTAGAACCGTTCAAATATGGAGTGGAGCTGCTGTTCGGGAATGCCCATTCCCTGGTCGGTGATGGTGCGGCGGGTTGCGTTTGGACTGATGCCAGTGTCAACCGTGACCGTGGAGCCGGTAGGGGAGTACTTCACGGCGTTTGACAGGACATTTTCTATGATCATGCCGAGCATTTCAGGGTCAGCCTCAACAATGCCGGCGGCCTGCTTACTGAAGTCGAGAGTGATCCCTTTTGGTTCTGCAAGCGCTTTGAGCCGTTTCACCACCTCGTTGATGCTGATGTTGAGTTCAAGCGGCTCCAGCTTTGGGGTCATGGTGCTTTTTTCGTGCCGGGCAAGGAGAAGGAGCTGTTCAATGAGCTGGGCCATGCGGTTCAGTTCATTTAGGCAAAGCCCGATTCTGTCTTCATAGTGCTCCTGTGTCCTGGGTTTCCGGATGAGCACCTCAAGCGTGCCTTTTACGGCGGCAAGAGGGGTTTTGAGCTCATGTGAGGCGTCAGCCGTAAACTGTGTCTCTCGGTTGAACGCATCCTGCAGGCGGTCTAGCAGGGCATTGATGGTTGCAGAGAGCCGGTAGAGTTCATCGCGGTTCTCCGGCAGTCTGATGCGCTGGTCGAGGTTTTTCTTTGTAATTCCCTCAGCCGTGTCAATCACCTCTTTTACAGGTTTTATGCTGCGGGCCGCAATGGAGCGGGTGAGGGCGAAGAGGGTTATGAGGATGGCCGGAAACGAGAGGAGCAGTACCCGATGCAGGTCGCCAAGCACCACAATGGCGTCGGTAACGGGCCGTGCCACTATCAGCCATCCGTGGGTTTCGCCCGAACGGCTCTGCAGGGGCCTCTGTATCTGGCGGACATCGAGCCCTCCGACACTGGTGTTGATGAAGGTCACATGCTTTTCGCCGGTATTAATGACGAGTGCGTTCTGTCCGAGGTTTGCTGACTTCCTGATGGGGGTTCCGTCAAGTCCCGTGAACTGGATGAATTCGGTTTTCAGCGGTTCATGCGGCCGTTTGCGTTGCTCGTTGCGGTTGTTGGCCTCATCAGGCTCTATCATCTCCCTGAATCCCATGAATGCGTTGGTCCGGATGTGCGATTTGTGCAGCACTGCGGTGGATTCCCTTGCCAGTTCCTCGTCGAAATGTCTGTAGACGACGCGGTCAACCATCAGGGAGACAGCCGTGAATACCAGTGCTACCAGAACGGCCGTGGCGGCAGTGTAGTAGAGGGCTATGCGGTTGCGCAGGCTCATGGTTTTTCAGGTGACCGGATGATGTAGCCGACGCCCCGGATGGTCTGGATGAGGTCGCTGCATCCAGCGGCTTCAAGTTTCTGGCGCAAGAAGTTGATGTAGACATCGATCACAGAGGTATCGGAATCAAAGTGGATATCCCATACATGCTCGATAATACGACTTCTCGTGCAGACCCGGCCGAGGTTCCGCATGAGATATTCAAGCAGGGCGAACTCTTTCGGGGTGAGTGTTACCTCCGTTTCAACGCAGAATGCCCTATGCGTTATGGGGTTTATTATGAGGGGGCCGGCCGAGATGGCGGCAGTGTCGGGCCCTTCATTTCTCAGTCGGGCCCGTATTCTTGCCAGCAATTCCTCGAACGCAAATGGCTTTTTGATGTAGTCATCCGCTCCGGCTTCGAATCCAAACACTACATCCTCAAGCGTGTCGCGGGCGGTCAGGAAGATTACCGGCATCCTGACTCCTTTCCTGCGTACTCTGCGGCAGACCTCGATGCCGCTCAATTGCGGCAGCATCCAGTCAATGATGAGAAGGTCGTACTCGTTGGTCATGGCCAGAGCAAGCCCGCTTTGCCCGTCGAAGGCCACATCAACGGCAAAGTATTCCTCTTCAAGGCCCTCCTTGAGAAAGCGGGCTATGCCGGGTTCATCTTCAATAACAAGCAGTCTTATGTCAGTGTTGTTCAGTTTTTGTAGTCACCGGAGGCATCGTGTTGCGGCAGGTTTCCTGAAATCAGGCCCCCTAGCACATCCTCGTTTTCCATACCGTTGCCTGCTGCAATTTCTGCAATGCTCATTGATCTGTTGATGTTTTTCAGTCCCTTCATTGCGAGCTGTTCCTCAAGTGCCTCTGGGGCCTTCTTCATCACCAGAGCTAAGATTTTAAGCGAAGAGGACTCAAGAGCCTTGACGGCGGAGCGTGCGGTGCGTTTTTCCTTGTTGCCATCATCCCCTTCACCGAGGAACGGCATGACGGCAACAGCCGTGACAAGCATTGATGTCCCTATGATGTCAAGTCCTGTATTGCGTGAAAAACACCCTTTGAATTGTTTCCAGTTAGACAGGACATGGGTGAAAACGCCGCCCACAAGCAGCCAACTCAGCCATGTGGGGACAGGTTCAACCAACCCCGTTTCAATATGGAAAAAAATCAACACACCTGTTACTCCCGATTATAATAAAGGCTCCGGTTGCCAGAGGTGTTGCCCATGTTTTGAATGACGGTGTCATTGCTGTGAGTGTCATCAGTGTCCTCTTTTTCATCATCGTCTCCCTTATTATTATTGTTTGTGTTTTTTATCTCTTTTTCAGTCCGGCTGGTTCAGGCCGTAACCTCAACCAACTGATCATAAAGTACTTCCGGGATTCTTAAGCGAGGATGAAGGGGATCTTAAAATTCGCTTAAAAAACTTTTATCGGGCTTTACCTCGGATCCGGGCGCCGGGGACTGATGAAGCTGTAGGAAGGGGAGGATAGTACTTGAAGCTAGCGTAGAGTAGCCCCGCGATTGTGAATTGATGTCGTGAAACACAAGGTTTTAATAAGCTATATTTTGATGATGAGAGGAGGGCTGGTGGCAGGCAGTGGAGCGGAGCGAAACTGCATCCCGCCGGCCCCTCTTAAA